>LXNI01000994.1_pt1 | contig 27939 bp, 20 predicted proteins | sample 809091 | NCBI WGS metagenome assembly LXNI01 (sample SAMN04870527, study PRJNA318959) | sponge metagenome | biome: 01000161; feature: marine sponge reef; material: water | host: Sarcotragus foetidus | place: Greece: Milos, Mediterranean Sea | collected 2013-05-29 | depth 5-7 m | reverse complement strand
AGCCCGCACACACAAAAACGGACGCATGTCACGAGAACCAAAAAAGCAAAAGAATGGGTGTGGAGTTCACTCAAATTTTTATCGCCTTGTTGACAAGGATCGACTAATGGGTGACCCCTTTTTCCTGAAGAAAAATGGATATGACCCCTTTCCCCTTTACATCTACTACGTCATTGGAGAGTTGTGAGACAGCCAGTATCTTAATGTAGGTAAGTACCTGTAAATTTTTGCAACTAATTATAATTTGTAGTAACGTACCTACAACTGATGTCCTGTATGGAGGATTTACCAGTGGGTATAAATACTGTCTCTAGTCGGGAGTTTAACCAGGATGTGAGTAAGGCCAAGCGAGAAGCTTTGAAAGGTCCTGTATTCATCACCCATCGTGGCCAACCGGCACATGTTTTATTAAGCATTGAAGATTACCAGAAATTATCGGATACGGAACATAACATTGTTGATTTATTGGCAATGCCGGGTGTTGCCGATATAGATTTCGATCCTCCCAAATCTGATAAGGAACTCTATAAACCCGCGGATTTTTCATAGTGTATTTGCTTGATACCAATGTTGTTTCTGAGCTAAGAAAAGCCAAGACAGGAAAAATCGATAAAAACATAATGGCCTGGGCTGGCAGTGTTTCTGCACAAAGCCTCTTTTTGTCAGCTATTACGATTATGGAACTTGAAACCGGTGTTCTATTGATTGAACGGCGAGACTCAACTCAAGGAGCTATATTGCGTTCCTGGCTGGATACTCATGTGTTGCCAGCTTTTACGGGTCGGATACTGCCAGTTGATACTGCTGTTGCTCAATGCTGCGCTAAACTCCATGTACCTGATCCCCGGTCAGACCGGGATGCGCTGATTGCGGCCACAGCATTTGTTCATGGGATGACTGTTGTTACCCGGAATGTAGATGATTTTGTCGCTACAAAGGTGGATATATTGAATCCCTGGAAGGTGATGGAAAGGTGACAGGGCTGACGTCCCGAGTACCTGTGGCATGGAAAATAAACCACATAGTTGTGCAGACACAAAAGGGGTCAGGTCCATTATCTTAAGGAAAATGAAGAAAAATGGATCTGACCCCTTTTCCTCAGACCCCTTTTCCTCCAAGTCGATAGGTATTTTAGATCTAGATCGATCTTTAGACCTCACGTTTTGGTTGAGTTGATTGGCGTACTGGAAATTGTTTACACTACCTGCCTTTTGTACTGCCAATCTTGGCGCCTGTACTGCCAATCCTGGCGCCGACAAATGGAGGTTCCCTATCCGGGCCTTTCCACCACCTGGGTGGTAAAACTGCCTTGGGTGCTCCAGGAAATCATCTGACGTCAGTCAGGTTAGACGAACGATAATCAAGGATCCCTTTGATGAACGAGAACATTGCTGTCATTACTCCTATCGACACTACCAACGATGACCTGGAAACCGTCGGGGGCAAGGGCCGTTCCCTCGCCCAGATGACCCGGGCGGGGTTCGATGTGCCGGAGGGGTTCCTGTTGTCGACGGCAGCCTACAGGGATTTTGTGGCCGAAAACGAACTCGGTATGCGCATCCTCGAACTCGCCCACCCGGAGATCATCGACAATCGCGCGTCCTTCGAGTCGGCGTCGAGATCAATCCAGGCGCTCATTACCGGATGCGAGCTTTCCGCCGCTCTGAAAGCCGAACTCACGGCCGCCTACCAGGCACTACCAGATGACGATCCCGCTGTTGCGGTACGATCGTCGGCGAACGCGGAAGACCTGCCGGGGCTGTCCTTCGCCGGGCAGCAGGAAACCTACCTCAACGTCAGCGGACCCGAGGCCCTCCATGAAGCGGTGCGCAATTGCTGGGCTTCCCTGTGGACGCCTCAGGCAATCAGCTACCGCAACGAGATGGGCATTGAGTCCGATGCAGTGGCCATGGGTGTGGTGGTGCAGATCATGGTGCCTGCCGATGTGGCTGGCATCCTCTTCACGGCGAATCCGGCCACTGGCGAGCGCGACGAGATGATCGTCAATGCCAGCTTCGGTCTCGGCGAGGCCGTGGTGGGCGGTCAGGTCACGCCGGATACGTTCATTGTCGACCGGTCAACGCTTACCGCCAAGGAAACCATGATAGGCGCCAAGGAGCAGAAAATCGTCTCAGATGGCGACCAGGGCACCAGCCTGGTGGATGTGGACGCGAGTGAACGCGATACGTCGTCTCTGCCGGACGAACTACTGACCGAGTTGGCAGGACTCTCCACCCGGGTGGAGGAGCACTTCGGCGGTCAGCCCCAGGACATCGAGTGGGCTGTTGCCGATGACAAGCTCTGGCTCCTTCAGTCGCGGCCAATCACGAACCTTCCGCCCCAGCCTATTGAGGTGGAGTGGGAGGCGCCTGCCGGGGTCTTCGGACTGGTGCGCCGGCAAATCGTTGAGAACATCCCGGATCCGACCTGCCCGCTCTTCGACGAACTCTATATTCACGGTGGGCTGACTAACAGGAAGAGCGGCAAGTCTCACTTTACTACCCTCCACGGCTTCGCATTTCAGATCGCTGGCACGACGTCGGAGAAGACCGACAAGGAGTTCCGAGTCAAACTGAAGCGTGGCAAGGACGAGGAGGCTAGAAAGCCGGAGGTCAAGGCCCAGGAAGCCCACGATCTGGACCTGTTCCTGGCTTCGCTGTCTGATGACGAAAGTGCCCGGTTCAACGCCATGGCAACCGCACTCGCAAGTGACAATCTGCCTCATGCGATCACCATGCCGGAGAGCGACAATCCTACCTTCACCGCGTTCCACAAGACTTCCACCAACGACCGTCAACACAAGGACTTCTGGGATCGCGCTCTGCCCGAGCTTCAAGGCGCCACCAGGAAGTGGGAGGCAGCGGACCTCGCTGCCACCGATGATCAAGCTCTGCTCGCAGGCATAGCCGAACTCGCCAATGCGGAGGGCTGGTATTGGACCAGCAATGGTGGACACACCTTCGGCGTTGCGAAATCCGTGGACGATCAGCTCCAGGCCTTCTTAAGAGAAACCTTGCCGGACCATCACTTTACCAGCGGCCAGTTCCTGTCAGGCTTCAAGTCCCGGATCATGCAGGCCAACGATGACATGTTCGCGATCGCTACTCTGATCAAGGCGGCGCCCGAGCTCTACGAAGTGGTGATCGCCACGCCCGCCCGGCGACTGATGACCGTCCTCCGGCAACGCAACGACACTGGCAAGATTTTGGAAGCGATTGATACCTACCTCGCAACTTACGGACACCAGGGCTACAGCCTCGACTTCTTCGAGCCAACCCAGCAGGAAGACCCGTCCGCGATGTTCGTGACCCTTAAGAACATGGTACAGCGGGCCGACTACGACCCTGCTCAGCACGAGTCAGAGGCAACGCGCAAACGGGAAGAAGCCCTCGCGGAGATCCGCGAACTGTTAGAGCCATTTGAGTACTGGCAGTTCCGTTATCGGATGTGGTTCGCCTACCAGTACTATCCCATGCGCGAGGTGTCCAGCTTCGTACTCGGCACGGCCTGGCCCGTGCTGCGCCTTATGGCGGCCGAATTGGGGCAACGGCTGGTGGACGTTGGCACTCTGAGCAAGCCGAGTGACCTCTACTTCCTCACAAGTGACGAGATCAAGCCCGCCCTGGCAGCGCGCGGACTTGGCAAGGCAATGCCTGAGTATCTCGCCCTGACAGCAGCCCGCCGGGAGCTCAGGGAGGCGCGCAAACGCCTGCACCCGCCGGGCACGATCCCGGAAGAAGCCAGCGAGAACCCCGGCGTGAAGTTCAAGGAGACGCAGTTCAAGAACGACGACTCGAGCGATACCTTGCGCGGCATCCCCGTGAGTCCCGGCACGATCACCGCGTCGGCCAGCCGGATCATGAATGCCCAGGAATTCGACCGGATGCAGCCCGGATCCATCCTGGTCTGCCCCATGACATCCCCTGCCTGGACCCAGCTCTTCGCTCACGCTGTCGGTCTTGTGACCGACATTGGAGGCATCCTGGGACATGGCTCCATTGTGGCCAGGGAATACGGTATTCCCGCGGTGGTCGGCACCGGCAACGTCACCCAGCGGGTTGAGAGCGGACAGACCCTCGTATTGGACGGAGATGCTGGGACCGTTGCTATCCAGACAGGCGATTGACTCGCCGCAATCTAAAAGGGGTCACACTCTAAAATGGGTCAGGTCCATTATCATAAGGAAAATGAAGAAAAATGGATCTGACCCCTTTTTCCTTATATTCAGCCATGCGTCAAAATGTTTCGCAGTAAAGCGGCACTCGTAACTGCGGGAAAAAGGTACTCAGGGCTGCGGGAAAAAGGTACTCAGGGCTGCGGGAAAACAGTACTCAACGCAAATAAAATGGTATCATGCTGGAATAATGAGTACTTACAGGCACCGTTTAATAGAACCATTGATGGCAGAACTTCTGTCTGAATTACCCGCTATATTAGTCGTGGGACCCAGGGCTACGGGCAAAACGACCACGGCAGCACGGTACGCGGCCCGGATTGTTCGTCTTGATCGCGCCGACGAAGCCGCTTCGTTTCGCGCCAATCCTGATGTTGCGCTGCGGGATCTGCCGGAACCGGTATTGCTCGACGAGTGGCAGGCTGTGCCGGAGGTGCTGGGTGCAGTAAAACGAGCGGTGGATTCTGACAATCGCCCGGGCCGTTACCTGCTGACCGGATCGGTGCGCGCAGATATAGATACGGAAACCTGGCCTGGGACAGGGAGGGTAGTACGAGTCGCGATGTACCCATTGATCATTGCCGAGCAGAAAGGTAACGTCACGCAACCCCTGGTGGACCGGCTGGTTGGCGGACAGGAGTTGGCGGTCGCCTCAGACACGCCTGATTTACGAGGTTATATCGATCTGGCATTACAAGGAGGGTTCCCGGAAGCGGCATTGGTATTATCTGAACGCGTTCGCGAGCGCTGGCTGGAAAGTTACGTTGAGCAACTGTTAACTCGCGACGCATTGACGATCAACGGTAGCCGTGACCCGGCTCGCCTCGGACGGTACTTCGAGGCTTATGCGCTCAACTCTGCCGGCCTTGCTGAGCATAAGACCATCTATGACGCGGCCGGAATCAACCGCAAGACCGCACTGGCCTACGAACGCTTGCTCAAGAACCTGATGGTCGTTGATGAACTGCCGGCGTGGACAACGAATCGTCTAAAGCGCCTCGTTACATCACCAAAACGATTTTTGATTGACTCTGCGTTACTGGGTGGAGTACTTGGCGTTGATAGTGCAGCAGTGCTGCGGGACGGCAACCTGTTGGGCCGTCTGCTTGAAACGTTTGTCACTGCTCAACTTCGTGCTGAAGCTACCGTGGCTACCGCTCGGCCAAGGTTGTACCACCTCCGCTCGGAGCAGGGACGTGTAGAGATTGACATCGTTGCCGAACTCCGTGGACAGCGCATCATCGGGATAGAAGTCAAGGCAAGTAGCGCTCCAACCTCCCAGGACGCCCGTCATCTGGCATGGTTGCGAGATAATCTCGGCGACCGGTTCATCGCCGGGGTCGTGCTTCATACCGGCCCAGCCACCTACACGCTTGGGAGCCAGATTATCGCCGCTCCCATATCGACATTATGGGCGTAAAGGTCATAAAAAAGGAGTCATAAAAAAGGGTCAGGTCCATTATCATAAGGAAAATGAAAAAAATGGATCTGACCCCTTTTTTCGCTTTTTCGTACATTGTACCAATTTTTCGGATGTATCCATGACGAAACAATTACCAGAGAACCAATCCATTGACGACATTCGCTTGTTAGTCTCGTCTATGGTAACAAACGATGATGTGTCAGAAGCCAAGGCAGAACAGACCATTGCACTGGAATACGGTTTTGCAACCTGGCGTCAGCTCGAAGCCTATATCACCCATCCGGCCGGTAATTCGGACTTCCTTCAACTCAGTTGCCTGGCCTACTTCACCACCGACCGGCCGGCAAATCGCAAACGCGCCAGGGCGATGCTGGATGCCGACCCGTTGCTTGCCAGCAAAGACATCTGGTCGGCTGCGTGCGTCGGTGATGTGTCCGCTGTTGCGCGCTTTCTCGATGCTGATGCGACACTGGTGAACAAGCGAGGTGGCTACTTCGACTGGCAGCCGCTGCTTTATGCCTGCTACTCACGGCTGAATCTGCCGGACAAATCCACCCTGGCGGTAGCGGAACTGCTTATCGACCGCGGTGCTGATCCCAACAGCCACTACATGTGGGGTGGACAATACCGTTTTACGGCTCTCACCGGAGCCTTCGGCGAGGGCGAGATGGGACCTGTGAACCAGCCCCCGCACGAGGAGTGCGAAGCGTTGGCGAGTTTACTGCTTGCTGCCGGCGCCAACCCCAACGATAGTCAGGCGCTCTATAACACCATGTTTACACCGGGCAGCGATTGCCTCGCCATGCTCCTGAACCACGGCCTTGGCCCAGACCATAAGTGCAATTGGCTGGATGTCCGGGATGGTGAATTTGTCGATATATCCGTACAGACTCTGGGCTATCAGCTGGGTTGGGCGGTTCGCAATCACCATGTCGAGCGCGCCAGGCTTCTGATCGACCACGGCGCTGATTTGACGATCCAAACAGATGATGGAAAGACCTGGTACGAGACGGCATGGCTTGCCGGTCATCCTGATCTTGCGCGCTATCTCGCAGACCATGGCGCCGAGACCGTGGAACTCGATTCAATCAAGCAGCTCATCGGCGCCTGTATGAGCGGAGATGTCAGTGCTGCAAAAGCCCTCGTGGAAAACGAACCGGATCTTGTCGAAAAAGTACAGAACACCGAACCGAATTTGCTCACCGATGCGGCAGGTTCCAATCAGCTAGAAGCGGTTCGCGTCATGGCGGAACTTGGATTCAATCTCGGCCAGTTGGGCAATGCATCACCGCTGCATCAGGCCGCATTCCAAGGCCACCTCGACATGGTGGAGTTGCTTTTGGCGGAAGGCGCGGACCTGGGTATTCGCGACAGATTCTATGCGGGGACGCCGCTGCAATGGGCGATCACCGCAGGCAGTTCGGAAGTTGTTACGTATCTTGCGAAACGGGAGATTGGTGTTTTCGATGCAATCATAGTGGAGAATCTCGACCGGCTGACTACGCTCCTTGATGCTGACCCTGGACTGCTTGAGACCTCTATCCGTGTCGAGCGATCAGATCCCGATCCCCATGATGCGGATTGGCAGACACCACTAGCGTTTGCTGTATTGTACAAATGTCCGGCAGCGGTCGAGTTGCTGCTCGAACGTGGCGCACGGAAAGACATCGCAAACGACGATGGACAGCATTTGACGGAACTCGTTCTCAAGGAGTCTACAGAAGAGATCGCCCAGATGTTCGCAGCAGTGACTGACTAATCAGTTCCTGTCCAGACAGTCGACTTCCGAGAGTTTTAGTTACGACATTCGCATTTTGTTGATTTAAAAGACCAATGGCTTGACAGGAAGTAATCACCTCGGTGTTGAATTCTCGGACAAGAACCAATTAACCAACTTGCTCCGCGCATCGAATAAACAAAATCCCTTCCTACCGTTTTATTGAGCTAAAACGCTAAATCAAACGACAGAATAAGGGAATTAAAGCGCCAGGGTTATTGATTTTAAAGTACTAAGTCTGTTTGATACCCACTCCTGGCAAACGATGCAAGTCAGCCAGGAAAATTTTCAGGCTGGAAGAGATTCAAGATGGACAGAGCCACTATCATTCGTTCACAAAAGCTCGCCGATATTGTGCCTTTCTATGGTGAGGGTGATCCGATACCCACTCATCGGGATCTGCAGGTAAAGGATGATACCAGCGGGATACAAGCAGTGGTGGTCTTCATGCTGCGATGCTGGCCCTATATGTCGCCACAGATCCTGGGACGATGGTGGATTCCAGGTTCCGGCGTTGAGACACGCATTGCCGAATTGATCGGTGGTCGAGGTTTCAGCTTTGTCTACATGCCACCTCTGGTGACCCTGCTGGCTCTTTCAGGTCCCTACTTCGGGTGGGTGCCGACAGAACTGGAGTACCCATTCAACTTTTTTTACCTGTTCATCGGGCTCATGGTGATCTGCACCTGGCCGTTGCCATTTCTTGCCGGCAGAATTCAGATTGCATCATTCATCGTCTTGTTTATCACCACCCTGCTTGCCAACATGGTGGCTGTATTGATGATCGAAGGTTCTGCCACAAACCTGTATGCGGGTGTCATAACGGCTGCCTGTATCTTCGGCTGGATGGTGCAATTCCGACTGGATGCAAGGGGTCTTCGTTACCGTATTCGTGTTGACGCACACATTGTCTATTACTATGGGCTGGAAATGATCCTGGGGCTGGGGTTCATGTTGATGGGTCTGGTGATGGCCGAGGTGATTAATCAGTCCTTGCTGCAGAACGAACCGCTGATGCCCGGGCTCGCAGACATGCTGGGATATCCCGATATGTCAAATGAAATCACCGCAACACTGACCGAAGCACAACGGATGGACTTACGCTGGGCGCCGATCAAGTTTGAATTCATACTGTTTCTGTTTCTCTGGCCCATGGGGCTCCTTGTTCCCTATTACATTACATGGATTTACCAGAGAATTAATCACGATCTTCGTCTTGCACTTATAGAGCGCTGGCATCGCCTGTCCTTGCGTCACCATGCTGACCATCGGGTAGGAGATTCCATCTGGCGAATCCAGTCGGACTCCGAAGAGATCATGGCCGTACTCAAGATACTGGTTGGTATCAGTATGGCTGTTATCAATTTGGTTACCGGGCTTGCCTTGATTACGATTCTATCGCCAATGCTGGGATTCATCGCGACCCTGGTTCTGATCCCAACATTAATCGTGGCGCACTGGGCGATGCCTCGTTTCCGTACACGCTCACTGGTCAATCGCATGGCCAATGCGGACCTGACTTCCAGAGTGCAGGAGTCCTTTCGATCGATTCGACTTGGCAAGGCATATCAGGCTGGCACTCGATCCCAGCAGAAATTCGAAGAAGATTCCATGATCGCATTCAATGCTGAGTATCGTTATACAAGGCTCTGGGTACGTTTCAGCCTGATCATGGTTTCCTATAGTGAGTTATTTGCATTTGCAGGTATCTTCATGATGGCGCTATGGGTCAATGGTGCGGAGCCAACTTTTGCGACCGAACTGATTGCCCTTGTGGGGCTTTCTTTCGTGGTCTGGAACCTGTCGGCCTTCAGGTGGGCGAGCGAACGGTACGAGGATGCGGTGTGGTCTTTCTTTGGATTGCTGGAAGTCTGGGCCTATGCGCAGGATATTGCCATGGGGCTGAAACGGGTGTTCGACATTCTTGATATTGAACCGGAAGTCAGCGATCGATCGGATGCGATACCGTTTCAGGGCTTTAGCAGGGAAATTCGTTTCAGTGATGTGGCCTTTGCCTATTCGGCAGACCGACCAGTGTTAACCGGCGCCAGTCTGACTGCTGGTCCCGGGACGATAACGGCCATTGTTGGTCCGACCGGCGCCGGGAAGTCAACACTGATGAGTATGTTGTTACGCCTGTTTGATCCCGATTCCGGCACAGTGTCTATCGATGGTCACGACCTGCGTGCGTTTGAGGTGGACTCGCTACGCAAAAACATTGCAATAGCATTACAGGAAAATGTGCTGTTCGGTATGTCGGTACGCGAAAATATCTGCTACGCAGTTCCCGACGCCAGCGACTTTCAGGTTGCAGAAGCAGTCAGAATCGCCTGTCTTGAAGAGACCATTACCGCCCTGCCACAGGGACTGGGCACCATACTGGGTGATCGGGGAGGCAGACTGTCCACAGGACAGCGGCAAAGACTGTCTATAGCACGCGCAGTAGTACGCGATACCCATATACTGGTGCTCGATGAACCGACTGCTGCGCTGGACGCAGAAACAGAACATCGTGTCCTGGCGAACCTGTCTGAGTGGGCTGGTTCGCTATCTTCCAAGCGGGCGATATTCCTGATTACCCATCGTATTTCGACCATCCGTCGTGCCGACAACATTGTCTATCTGGAGGATGGGCGCGTGGCTGAGACAGGTACCCAGGACACGCTGATGGCCATCGAAAACGGTCGTTACAAAGCTTTTGTGCAGGCGGAATCATCACTCGTAAAAGGAGATCAGTATGTCTGATGGTTTTGTCGACCCTGATCGGCCTGCATTCTCGCTGGACCAGTTACGTCAGGATGAAGAGGCGCTGGATAAACGAGCCAGCCTTGTCGATACAAAAACAGATGTCGACTACAGGGAAACGTTCAGCCTTATCGGTCGTTGCATAATTCTGATCAGATTCTACTGGCGTCGTTTTGTCGTTGTGTTGTCCATGGACTGGACCGCCACCGTCATTGGCGTCGCAGTCGCGCCATGGGCGGGTAAAGTACTGGTAGACAATGTGGTATTGGGACAACCCATCAAAGATGATGGTGGTGGCTATCCTGCGTTCCTGTTACCGGTGCTTGAGTTTCTGGAGGGATCATCCGCCGTCACTATCATGTTATGGCTGGCGATGTGGACCATCGCTGCTCTGGTTGCCCGGGTTATCTGGCAATACGTGCAGGAACTGATCGGAAGCCGGCTGGAACATTCAATGTTGCATATGGTGCGTTCACGTCTGTTTGAGAGTCTCAGGTCACTGCCGGTAACCAAACTGGATGATCAGCCGATCGGAGACTCGGTATATCGCGCGATGCATGATGTTCGTGGTATTCCCCAGATTATTCAGCGACTCGTGCGAACCCCCGGTGGTGCGCTACTGACCTTTTTTACCGCCTTGTTTACCATGCTGAGTGCCTATCCCGACTCACCTGTGGTGGTGCTGTTCGCCATTGGTGCATTGCCTGTCTTTCTACTGGCGACGACTCCATTCTCGCGCATGTTGCGCCGGCGGGCACAGGCGCAGGTCGCTGCCGGCACAGTTCTTGTCAGCACCACAGAAGAAGGTATGGACAATATCCAGGCTGTACAAAGTCTTGGCGCCAACAAAATCGAGAAAGCACGTTTTTCAAGGGTCAGTGCAGATCAGTTCCGCCGGGACAGGTTTGAGTTGTTTGCACGTAATCTCGTTGAACAGTTTGGTGAAATTGCCGGCCAGTTTTTATACTGGGCTTTCATGCTCTACCTGCTGGGCAAGGTAATCACCAATGAGTTGACACCTGGCGACTATGCGGTGGTATTTGGCTATTACTGGACCATGAACAAGCCGGCAAATGAACTGGTAAGGCTCTGGATTGATCTACAGTCACCGGTTGCGCGAGCGCGTCGGGTGTTCGCCATGATGGACCTGCAACAGGAAGAGGAAGTTGGCAGGGAGACGTTACCCACTATATCGTCCGGAATCGAATTTCAGAATGTCGGACTTGTCTATCCCGATGGTCGACGCGCACTTCGGGACGTTAACTTCAATGCATCCATTGGTGAAATCGTGGCTCTGGCGGGGCCGACAGGCGCAGGCAAGACAACCCTGGCTTACCTGATTCCGCGTTATCACATGGCGAGTGAAGGGCAAGTGCTTATTGACGGTCATGATGTGAATAATATGACCATTGACAGCCTGCGCAGCCAGATCACCTACGTATTCCAGGAAACGGAAACGCTGGCGGATTCGATCGCCGATAATATTCGCTATGGTGCTCCCGACGCCAGTCTTGCCGACGTAGAACGTGTTGCAAAAGTTGTCGGTATTCACGACTTCATCAGTGGCTTGCCGCAGGGTTATGAAACGCAACTGGGCACGACCAACAGCAAGCTGTCCGTTGGTCAGAAACAACGCATCTCCATCGCCCGGGGCCTGATCAGGAATACACCTGTCATGATCCTTGATGAACCGACATCGGCACTTGATCCGGAGACAGAAAACTACCTTATTGCCGCACTCAGGGAAGCGGCAAAAAATCGCCTGATCATCGTCATCGCACATCGGTTATCGACGATTACCAGTGCGGACCAGATCATCTTTCTTGAGGACGGCCATGTATATGAACAGGGCAGTCACGAGGCGTTGATGGGCCTGGAAGACGGTCACTATCGGCGCTTTGTCGAGTTGCAGACAACATAGCTTCCAGCAGGGCAGTCAGAATGCCTGTCGCCTGGAACAGCACTGGGCGCCGCCCCTGGGTGCAGTATTCGGGTTTGCGCTGGCTTTGGTGGGGTCGCTTGTTTTGTAACTTTTTGACCGTCCCTGGGTCATAGCCCGGGGTTTCCACCGACCGTGACTACTCCGGCAATGTTGTCCGATTCAGCGTTGCCGTTATGAAAACAGCCCCGGTAAACTGAGGGTGAGCGCCGGCCAATAGGTCACCAGAGCCAGCACCACCAGAAATGCAAGGTAGAACGGCCAAATGGTCTTCGCGGTGTCTTCTATTCGAATCTTGCCGATGGCACTGCCGACGAACAGCACCGAACCTACCGGTGGTGTGACCAGCCCGATGCCGAGATTGATGATCATGACAATGCCAAATTGCACCGGGTCCATGCCAATCCCGGCCACTACCGGCAGGAAAATTGGTGTGCATATAACGATCAACGGCGACATGTCCATGAACGTGCCGAGCATCAGTAATATGAGATTTATAATAAGCAGGATAACGAGCGGATTATCGGAAATAGCCAGCAGCGTTTCGGATAATTTGAAGGGGACTTCAGTCACCGCAAGCATCCAGCCGAACGCTGCCGCTGCGCCAATCACCAACAGGACCAATGCGGTTGTTCGCGTCGCTTGCACGCTTGCCTCAAGAAACCTGTCCCAGGTCAAACTGCGGTAAACAAACAGGGCAATCAGCAAAGTGTATATGACCGCGACAGCCGAGGCCTCCGTGGACGTAAAAATGCCGGATACGATGCCACCAAGAATGATGAGTACCGAAAACAAACCAGGCAGCGCCACGACGAAGTGAGTGAATACTGCGCGCAATCCGGGAAACGTCCCTGCGGCATAGCCGCGGCGTCTTGCGACGATGTAACTGACCACCATCAATGCAAGACCCAGCAAGATCCCGGGCAACAAACCTGCCAGGAACAGGGATGCAATTGAAATGCCTCCACCAGCTGCCACGGCATAGATAATCAGGTTGTGGGACGGTGGTATGAGTAAGCCCGTAGTGGCCGACGTTACGGTCGTGTTGACCGCAAAATCCGCATCGTAACCTTCCTTTTTCATCTCGGGAATCAAAGCAGAACCCATCGCTGAGGCGCTTGCGACCGCAGAACCTGACATCGCGCCAAACATCATATTGGACGCGACGTTAACTATCCCCAGGCCGCCGGTAATGCGACCGAGTGCTGCGTTGCTAAAGTTAATTAAACGCCGCGCAATCCCGGCATGATTCATTAGTTCGCCGGCATAGATGAAAAACGGAATGGCCATCAATGCAAACAGATTCATGCCCGCCGCCATGCGTTGAAAGGCGGAGACAACCGGAATGTCCAAAAACCACATGGTCGCGATCGCCGACAAACCCAAACTAAAGGCCACCGGCACGCCGATGAGAATCAGAACCGCCAGTGTGCCGAACAACACTACGAGTTCGATGGCGAAACCCTCCGCGTTTCAGGCGTGTTGGAGACCACTCGCTCTGCGCAAAAAATTACAATCAAGGCACCGCAAATGACGAACGGCCAATAGGCCACAGAACGCGACACATCCAGCGTGGGAATCACGTGATCGGTGGTAAAAGCCGCGAGTCGTGCGCCGTTGATCAGCATCAATAAACCGAACAGCCCGACCAGCACGTCGATCAGACGAAGTACCAGCTTCCTGACGGCAGGCGCGAAGCTGTCGAGCACTACTCGCACACCCAGATGAAAGCCCTCTCGGACACCGACTGCTGCCGCCAGTAAAATGTAATACAACATTAATAAAAGCGCGGTCGACTCCGTCCACGCAGGACTCGCGTTCAGCACAAAACGCGCAAACACTTGCCATCCGATAATCCCGCTCATCACAAACAGGCCAAATGCCGAAACGTGAAGCACGATGTCGCACAATCGACTCAGTCCACGGTCCAGCGTGTTGATAAGGCTCATGGCGTCGTCCCAACGGCTCGAATGCGAGACACCAGATTCTGCAACTGTGGTGTGTCTATAAATCGGTCGTACACCGGTGCGACTGCCCCGACAAATGCATCCGTATCCACGTTCTCAACCAGTTCAACACCGGCTGCCAACAGTCGATCTCGCGATTGTTCGACGCGTGCATCCCATTCTTTGCGCATGATCGATACCGATTCGGCGGCGGCTTGCTGTAAGTGTGCCCGTTTGTTGGCATCGAATTGATCCCAACGATACTTTGAAATCACCAGAACTTCGGGAACCATGGTGTGGCGAGTCAAGGTGTAGTGTTGCGCAACTTCGAAATGCCCAGCCGACTCGTATGATGGCCAGTTGTTTTCACTACCGTCAATGGCGCCCAGCATCAAGGACTCGTATACTTGCCCGAACCCCATCGGGGTCGGATTTCCGCCCAGGGCTTCAACCATCGCAACGGCAACGTCGGAATTTTGCACTCGAATCTTAAGGCCCTCGATATCCTTCGGTGTATGAATAGGGCGCCGCGTGTTGTAGATGCTGCGAGAGCCCGAGTCGTAGTATGCCAATCCGACAAGCCCGCGTGATTCCAACGAAGATAAAATCTCCTTACCGATGGGCCCATCAAGAACACTGCGCATGTGCTCGGTTGATCGAAACAGGAATGGCATTGCCAGGACGGTAGTTTCCGGCGCGATGGAATTTAGTGGCGCGAGACTTACTCGACTCACGTCAATGCCTCCCAGGATCGTCAGCTCGAGTGCGTCTTTTTCCTCGCCGAGTTGACCGCCTGTGTAGATTTTGAGCTCAACTTCCCCGGCGCTCAGCTCCGACAAACGTTCACTCAAAAAACGCAGCGCCACACTGGTTGGATAATCGTTCGGATGGGTCTCGGCAGTACGAAGGACGAGCGACTGTGCGTTAACCGTCCCGTGGCAACAACACAGCGCCAGTCCCAGCAAGAATGTGGCCGGTCTGATTCGCCGTCTGTTAAATCGATGTCGTTGCACGTTCATCTCCTTGCCTCACCTGCCGTCGCATTGTCCGACAGGCACTGCGTTAGAAGCATTTGACAGCTATCCGCATCAAGATCCACAGTCAGTGCCGTCGGAGACCGTGGATTCCACCTGCGTAGTCATATCGAAGCACTCCTCTTCCTCTTCCTGGCCATAGTAAACGGTGTGATTTCATATTGACAGGACCACATCATATGGCACGGCACTTGAATCAGAATCCCGCACTATTGTGCAGCCAGTCAAAATTTAAACATAAAGTACAGGCTTCAGGTGGTTCTTATTCGGGGTAATTCAACCGGCAAAGATAATTGACGCCAGATATTTGTGAATATGTACAATTAAACGTACATTGTTCTGTGCATATCTTACCGAGAAATTTATGAAGACGATTTCTTTTACAGAGTTTAGAAAACAGGCATCCAAATTTATCACTGAGGTGGAAAACGGGGAATCAATAGTTCTGATTCGTCGCGGCAGACCCGTTGCGGAAGTTATTCCAATTGTAAGACTAGTTACCAATACACCGTCTTGGAAACGACCTGGGATTCGTCTGAGAGCGAGTGGGAAAAATCTTTCTTCGGCAATTTTGGAGGACAGAGAAGCGAGCACATAAATGTGTACTTTTAAAATCATCACTGGCGAAACGGTATTTTGATGAAAATAGTTCCGCACTTGATCAGTTCCGGGTGTATACGGCTTTCCATCCCCAACTCCTGGAAATAAGCGCTGGCTGTTAAGTGGTAGCATATAATTCTTTCCAAATCAGAGACGAGACAAGGCGGCCTGCATGGCTATAGAGGTAAAGGAGACAAGTCTGGACTTTTCTGAGATCCATGACAGGATGCAATGGTATGTCGATGAGGAGATTCTTCCCTGTTGTAACACATTGATTCTTCAGGGAACAGATGTTGTCGATGTCAAAACCTATGGGCCGATTGACCATGAAACAAACCGTCCCCTGACTGAAGACTCGATATTCAGAATGCACTCATGCACCAAAATTGTCACTTCAATTGCGGCCATGATGCTGTTTGAAGAAGGCAAATTTCAGTTGAGCGATCCACTTGAAGACTATTTACCTGAATTTTCTGATATGGCTGTTCTGAAGTCAGATGCTGCAGATATTGAAGACACGGAACCTGCAATGGACTCAATTCGGATTAATCAGATTCTCAGCCACACGGCCGGTCTCTCCTACGGATTCGTTGATCCCGAGTCGATTATCGACAAGGCATACACGGAAGGAGGTGTTAATCCAATGGTTCCGGATTTTACCAGGGACCTTGAATCGCTGAGTCTGAAACTCAGTCAGTTTCCGCTGGTTTACCAACCGGGGACCTACTGGCGATACAGCTTTGCAACTGATGTTACAGCACGCCTGGTCGAGGTACTGTCGGGGCAACGGTTTGATGTATTCCTGAAGGAAAGAATTTTTGATCCACTGGGGATGGTCGATACAGATTTCCATGTGCCGCAAGAAAAGCAGGATCGTTTTACCACGATGTACATGCCAACCAATCCACTGGACCCTATGGCCAGTGGTTTCGTAAAAGCTGATGATCCATACAAAGGTGCTAGTTCAAAACCTGCCACTTTTTATTCCGGTGGCGGTGGATTGCTGTCAACCCTGGTTGACTATCTCGCCCTGGTTCGGATGCTGGTCAATGGAGGAGAGTGGCAGGGGCATCGATTGGTAGAATCCGCCACGCTGGATGTAATGAGAACCAATCAGCTGGCCGATGGTGTCAGTGTTAATTTTCCATTCTGGGATTTCACCGGCAATACTTTTGGGCTCGGGTTTGCGCTTAAGAATGAGCCGTTCAAGGGTGAGCCGGATTCAGCCATTGGTGAATACCATTGGGGTGGTCTGGCTGGTACCCACATCTGGATGTCAGACAAGGCAAATATTGCCGGTATCTGTATGACTCAGCTTTTACCCGCTTTCTGGCACCCCTTCAGTCATGATTTTAAACGCATGGCATACAAAATTGCCGGGCAATAGAATTCAAGTGCCCGAGTTTGGAATGAGCCTGCGTTCAGCCGGAATTTGATTATTACTCAAGAACACCGGCGACCAGCAATTCGCCAATTTTCTCATCGTTGTATTGCAGGACATCGTTGAGTACATACATCATGTCCCGGGAGAAAGTGGGAGCGCTGGTGTCCATGCGCGACCGGGAACGGGACAGGTGAATCCTCGGTCCCTCGATGACGGTATTGCCGCCTTCATGATGTGGCAGGGTAACAAAGTGTCCCAGGTGATTTAACTGTGGGTCCGCGACCAGTTCGGGACTGTTTTGCACTATCGACGCGGGTACCCCGACTGCCTGCAGTTCATCCTCCAGATCAGATCCTTGCTGGTTTTGAGTAAATCGGGAAATCAACTGATCCAGTTCCTTTTGACGTGCCAATCTGCCCCTGGCGGTAAGCAGTGTCTGGTCAGATTTATCCAGGCCGGGGATGATGCTGCACAGGGCCAGCCACTGGGCGTCACTTTCGCACGCAATTGCAATGTGCCGGTCGTCTCCAGATACGGGGTACACCCCATGTGGCGCACAGTAAGGGTCTGAATTACCTGAACGGGATTGAATGTGTCCGTTGGCGGTATAGTCCAAAATCGCCGGCGTGAGAAAATGCATGGCGACCTCTGCCTGAGACAGATCGATGTGTTGTCCTTGTCCGGTACGATGCCGGTGTTCCAGAGCTGCCAGAACAGCAGTGGCATTGAAACGCGGCGCGATATAGTCCGTGTAAGCGCCATAGGGTCCTGCAGGCTCCCGGTCCGGCCATCCGGTAATCCCATAAAAACCGGTAATCGCTGCAGCGAGGTTGCCGTACCCGGCAAACATGGCCAATGGTCCCGTCTGGCCCATGAGACAGGTGCTTAACATGATGAGGTTTTCGTTAACGCCACATAAGGTTTCATAGTCCAGGCCAAGCGCTTTCATGGCTTTTGGTGAAAACGATTCGGCCACTACATCACACCAACGTACCAGATCGAGTATGACTTCACGCCCTTCAGGCTTGGAAATATCCAGCGTAAACATTCGTTTGCCGGCATTGACGTTATGGAATAAAGCTGATTTTTCCGGTGATTGATCTTCATCGATAAAAGGCCGGATAGTGCGGCATGCATCCAAACGAGTGGATGACTCTATCCGAACCACAGTCGCACCGAAGTCCGCCAGCGTTCGTGTAGCACAAGGTCCGGCCAGAGCCCACATTAAATCCAGTATTTTGACATCCGCCAATGGTGTTGGGTCCGGGCTTTCTCCGCCCTTGACCTGCACCTGTGGCATAGCCTTCATCTCCGACAGTATTTCCCGCGTATGTTCGCCGATTCCCGGTGGCCGCCTGTTCAGCTGCAGTGGTGTGGCACTGAACCTGGCAAAAGGTCCCGGGTATTGAATCCTGGCAGACGGACTATCCCCTTCCGGCTTCGTGAAGTAACGTCTTGCGTGAAATTGATCGCTGTTAACCACATCTTCGATGGTGAACATGGGCGCCAATAGCAAGCGCCGCTGCATAGCCGCTTGCAATAGTTCTGCCTTGGTCTTTGACGCGGTACAGGCTGCTACACAGTTCTTCACCCGCTCGAATTCGGCAATAGGCTCAGCACCCGTCATCAACAACAGACCATATTCTATCCAGTCCTTATCGCGAGTTTCCTGATCACAAAAACCTTCATCGTAGACGTATTCCATCAATCGTTGCGTTGGTGGACCCAGTGTGGCGCCAAAAAGGTGGGTGATGGACACGTGGCCATCCAGGGCCGGGTAGGTCAGTCGGAGACGCAATTCCCCGGCTTTGGCGCCACCGGCCATTCGTTCAACGGTAGACTCCCCTACGGCTGCGGACAGAAGGTTACTCTGGGTGGCGATTGTGAGGGCCTGTTGAGCACTCACACAGACATGTTGGCCCAATCCGGATTGATGGCGTTCATGCAGCGCGATGAGCGCACCGGTTGCCGCCTCGGCAGCGGCATGATTCCAGGCCTGAGGCACGCTGACCCGAACCGGCGGCAGGTCTTCATCGCCAGTAACTGCCAGGGGGCCGGCGCTGGCCAGTAAGGTAAGATCCGATGCTGCCCAGGAAGATTTTGGACCGGTTTCGCCGTATGGCGTCATGCTGACATGAATGAGAGCAGGGTTGAGTTTACTCAGGGCAACATAATCAATACCGCGTTTTTCCAAACTTCCCACTGGCTCGGATTCAATCAGGAAATCCGTGCGCTTGACGAGTTCCAGGAAGACATCCCGCTGAGTATCGAGATCAAGCTCCATACTTCGTTTGCCGCGGGCGTAGCTCCACCAGTTCAGGGAATTCTCAGGATCTTCCCGGTTCCTGTAAAAAGGACCCGTCTGCCTGCCCGGCGCTCCACCAGGAGGTTCGATCTGGATGACGTCTGCTCCCAGATCTCCCAGGATCTGTGCACATAACATGCCTTGTTTGCTGGTCAGATCCAACACACGGTACGGACTTAGCAACACTGTAATTCACCTCTCTGCATTAATCATTCACACCACAGAAACCTGGTTTCTGATAAACCAGTTCGCCGTCAATCATAGTCGCCCTCACGTGGGCACTCGACAAGGAGAGACGGACTGTGGACCAGGGGCTATCGAGCAAACAGAAATCTGCCGGGACACCGATGGCGATTGAACGGATCTCTGCCGGGTGTTCCAGTTCACCGAGGAAACAATCCACTGCAGCTTCAGGCGTCATGGCTTCGTCTTCTCCCAGTATTTTCCCGGCACTGGTTTGCCGGTTGGTGGCGGCCTTGACTGCAATCCAGGGGTCCGGATTGCCAAATGGCAGATCAGTACCAAAAGCGAAAGGAACTGATCCTGAAAGACTTTGGCAACGGTATAACCAGCCATGTTCGCTGTTCGGAATTGCAGACAGGTAGGCATCACCGCGGTCGAGAATAAAGTTCGGCTGGGTGACCACGCAACACCCGGATTCCTGCAAAATCGTCAACAACCTTTCCGGTACAACCGAGGCATGTTCAATACGGTCTCCCGGCAGAAATCCGGCTTCCTGCACTGCCGCGAGTGCAAATACAAGTTCGGTTTCTGTGACGCAGTGGATGGCGACTGCACGCTGATTATCGTGACTGGTTGAGATTGTCTGGCAAAGCTCATTATAATCTGGGAGGTCGGACTCATGAAGGTGTATTTTGCATTCGCCAGGTTGGATTCTGCCACGGCCGGTTTTGCCGGCTGCAGATAATTCGCCCGTACCTGAAAGCCTCAGTTTCTGCAGCAACGCTCCGGTGGACTGGAGTTCAGAAAACCATTTGTAGGTGTCAAGATTGTTAGAGGGCGTCATATCGTTGATGCCGGTTACCCCAAAGGAAGCCAGGTTCCTGCTGACTTCTATGATCGGCAGCGTGTCTTTTTTTGTGATTTCCCGCAGAAGATTGTCGACGTCATAGAGACGTCCGTCTTTGGGTGACAGCTTTATCTGGCTTTCTAACGGAAGAGGGGAGTTCTTTATTACTTCCAGTGCCATTGAATTCAGAATCCACAGCCTGCCGGAACGATGCTGGATTCTAACGGGTCTTTTGGGCGCATATTTATCCAGCCAGTGACGATCGATGTCTCCGGCAACACTCTCATGATAATTGATACCTCTCAGCCAATCGCCGGCGCGCGTATCACTCATGGAGTGATGCCAATGAACTCCGAAACGGGGTTGCTCCGGGACAGCCGATGCCGATTCGGGCTGTTGAAGGCTCGAGGCCTTGTTCAGTTGTGCTATTAAATCCGGCTCAGTGCAAACCTCTGGAGGTCCGCAGGGAACAGACCCGAGGGCAGCGGCGTATGAGGCAAGATGAACATGATGATCGTGTAATCCTGGCAGAAGTGCGGCCCCCGCTGCATCCAGCACCTGTTCTCCCGGTTTGGGTTCAAGCTTGCCGATGGCTGTGACAATACCCTGTTCGACCCGCACATCCTGTTGTTGCACGGGATGATAATTGCCCCGGGTGCAGCACTCTGCATTACTGATTAACATTGACGATGGCATGTATGCCGGTCTATTCGAACCACGATTTGACCACCCGGCGGAGCAGTTTTCCGGTTTCATTGTATGGTAATTCACTGGAGAACAGGATTGTTTCCGGCACTCGTGATGAACGCAGCTTTGCTCTGATCAACGATTCAATTTCATCTTCAGTCAGGACAGCGTCTTTTTTTAACACGATGGCAAGTGCTATGGCCTCACCCCATTCTTCTGACGGTATACCAACGGCGGCGACATCAATGACCCCCGGGTGTTCATGCAACAGATTTTCGATTTCCGCGGGGGAAATATTTTCACCGCCCCGAACAATCACATCGTCTGCACGCCCGGACAGATAAAGGTAGTTGTGGTTGTCCAGATAACCATTATCCCGGGTGGGAAACCAACCGTCATCAAGCAGGGCTTTATACTCCAGATATTCACCGGAGACCTGTGGGCCGCGTACGAAAATTTCACCTGCCTCGAATGGACCGAGATTGTTTCCGTTATCATCGCGGATTTCTATTTCAACCGAAGGCAGTGGTTTGCCGACAGAACCCAGCTTTGATCGAATCGCGGGATCGACATGAGTGAATGCATCCCGGTGATCGTCAGGGTCCAGCAGTGTGATCGTAGAACTGGTTTCGGTGAGTCCGTACGCATTCGTAAAATTGATCTCCGGCAACAACTCCAGTGCTCGTTCAATCACCGGTACGGGCATCTTGCCGCCGCCATAGGCAATGGCTTTGAGAGACATGAGAGTCGATGGATCGAAATTGGAATGCTCCATTTCCTCTATGATCCGCGTGAGCATAGTGGGCACGACGAATGCATTTGTAATGTTTTCATCCTTGCACAGGTGCAGCCATTCCAGGGGGTCAAAATTGGCTAACTGGACAATCCTGCGGCATGCATATATTGAACTCATTACCGCCGAAATCCCGGCGATATGGTAGGGCGGCACAGAAACCAGCGTCGAGTCGTGGTCCGCCGCTCCCATAAATTCAACTGATCCCAGAATATAGGAAACCAGGTGCTCGTGCCGCAAGATGGCGGCTTTTGGTGTGCCGGTGGTGCCACTGGTAAATAACTGGATAGCAACTGCAGATGGATCTTCCGACCAGGTGATATCTATGGCTGGTAATGATTCGAGTGTATCGAGGAAGGTCTTTCTCCCGGTAACAGAAACCCCGGAACGTTGAAAATCACCTGTTCGATTGTCGTCAACAACAAGGAAAACAGGTTCAATCCTTGCCAGCAAATCGTTGAGTTGCCCGGTACTCAAACGATAATTCAGTGGCACATATGGAACGCCTGCCATCGCCGCACCCATCAGGGTGATGGGAACTGCCGGGCTGTTCACATCAAGCACGGAGACAGATTGGCAATCACTCTTTGAGATCTGGTCCGCTGCCTTTTTTGCCGATTCGAACAGTTCCAGATAGGTGTAGTGCCTTCCATCATGAGTTAATCCTGTTCGGTCAGGGCAGGCTTCTGCCGCCATCTGTAAAAAGAGGGCAATGTTCATGATGTCAGTCCGAGGATGGCAGTTTCCTGGTGTCTTTCGTCATCAGTTCTTTCCCATTGTAATAGAGTGAACCGTCACCACTTTTGACACAGAGTACTTCAACTGTTTTCGCTTCATTCACATACCGTTTACCAATGAGACAGCCATCCATGTGATCCGGATTGCCCTGAGCTTTTTCAGCGGGTGCTGCAGTGACCAATTGTTCACCGCCGCATGTGAGTTCATTGCCTTCTGTCGCACTGATGACCATGATTTCGGCATCGCATACTGTGCTTTTCAATCGTAGTCCTGGTCTTAATTCCATGGTTTTTCCTCTGGATTTTGTTGCTTTCGTGGTGACAGGGAAATGTAATGTATCCAGGAATGAATGTCGATGGTCTATTAGCTGAGCGCACAATCCAATGTGCAATGTTCTGTTTGTTCTCGGACAGCCTCCCAGATGTCAGTTCCCTGATACGCGTTCGAAAATGTAGGGATCAAGTGTAGATTGGGCTTCAAGTCGAATTTTATGCCACTGGCCGCCTCCATAATAAGCGAGGCTGCCAGGTTCGGCATCTCCTTCACCATTATAGTATGAGAAACAATCTCGTAGCGGCGAAGATAATATATCGGCTTGGCGGCAGTGTTCCGCGAACTTTTGCTCCGGTTCTTTCCTGACGTCGACGATCTCATCACCCCGTGCACGCAGTGTCTCCAGCATCCACACAATGTAATTACCGTGGTTATCAATGGCATCTGTGAAATTGAAACTGCCACCTCCGCCCTGGGGGCCCGTCACGATAAACAGGTTGGGGAATCCATGACTGTGGATACCCAGGAATGTTTTCGTTCCATCGGATTGCCATTTCTCATTAAGAGTCATTCCATCGCGACCGGTGATCATATTGAATGTCGATGTTCCCATCCATTGGAACCCGGTCGCATAGATCAGGACATCCAACGGGTACTCTTTGCCCTCATGCACAACGCCGGACTCGTTTATTTCGCTCACACCACGTGGCGCAGTATCGACCAGATGGACATGAGGCAGGTTGAACGTCGGCAGATATTCGTCGTGAAATGTGGGTCGTTTACAGCCATAGGGATAATAGGGCTTTAATGCTTCTGCAGTTTTGGGGTCTTCAATGATCGCGTCTACCCGGGCACGGATCTGTTCCATGATACGGAAGTTGGTATTGAGCTGCTTCTGGATCAACTCTTGCGGTGACAATTCCCTGTCGTACTTTTTGCGCACTTTGAAATCGGCAACCCTGCCTGCCAGATAATCATCGTTGGCTTTCATGGCAGTACGTCCAGCCGAGATTTTCTTGAACCGCGCACGCCTGGCGAGTGCCCACCCGGGTTCCCGTTCCCAGGTTTCAATCTCTTCCCGGGTGGTCTTGCGTTGATCACGCACATCGATCGATGAGGGAGTGCGCTGAAAAACGTAGAGATCTTTAACGTATTTGGCGAGTTCCGGTATGGCCTGGACTGCGGTTGCGCCAGTGCCGATAATGCCAACGGTTTTGTTTTTCAGGTCGATGTTGTAATCCCAGCGCGATGTGTGAAACGACTCGCCCCTGAAATTCTCCATGCCTTTGATTCGCGCCAGTTTCGGTGTTGTAAGAATACCGTTTGCAAGCACTACATATCGTGCGCGTATACTGTCTCCCCGATCGGTTAAAACTGTCCAGCGGCCGGTGTTTTCATCCCAGGTGGTTTTTTCTACGGTGGTATGAAAAAGACAGTGGTCGTAGAAACCGAATTTTTCCGCCATCCTCTGGCAGTACTCCATAATTTCAAATCCGGAGGCAAACTTCATGGTGGGGAAGTAATTCATTTCCTCAAGCAGGGGCAGATAGCTATAGGCCTCGACATCACATGCAACGCCAGGGTATCGATTCCAGTACCAGGTACCACCGACGTCACCACCCTTTTCACAGAACCGTACATCCTTGAAGCCTGCCTGGTTTAGCTTGTACCACAACCATAGACCGGCAAAACCCGCGCCGACCACCAGGATCTCGCACTCGTCGCCAAGAGGTTCCCGCGGCACAGGTTCTCCGGAATAGTGGTCTTCCAGGTATTTGCTGAATTCACCATCCAGGGCCATGTAATCCGCGGCGCCTCTTCTGGCCTCTTTGAATTCTCGGTATATGGCCTGTTCCTGTGCGTTAAAGACCGCGCCGGGCGGGGGTTCCGGCAGGTCTGTGAGCGACTTGTCGCTAACGACATCATAGCCTTTGCTGGTGATTATGTCCGTAGTGGCGACAGCACGTGTATTGAATATCTTTAGACCGGTATTCGGGTCTATACTGATTGCCATATTTTGCTCCTCAATCTCAGACCTGGTTTTAAGGCCATGATTACCCAGACGAAATCCAGATTGTCGATTAATATTGGCGAATATTGGGGTCGGAGTAAAGTGCCGGAGTAAAACGCAATATTGCCGCAAAAGCGAGACGTTTTACTCCGGCACTTTACTCCGACCCCATTATTCGACCCCATTATTTGATGACGAGTACGATAACACCCAGCATGATCAACGTGATTCCTGTAGTCTCTGCGCGGTCCGGGCGTTCGCGAAAGAAAAAATACGAGGCGATAAACGCGAACACCAACTCAATCTGACCGACTGCCCGCACGTGTGCGGCGTTCTCCAGTGTCATGGCAGTAAACCAGCCTGCAGAGCCCAGCATACCCGATAAGCCGACCAGCCATGCGATTCGCCAGTGTTGAAACACACGTGTGAGCTGACCCGGCTGCCGGAAACGAATCCACACGGTCATGACGATAGTCTGGAGTAGTACGGCAAAGGCCAGCGTGAAGGCCGCACGTATGAGAAACCCACCGTTATCAAGCGACAGGGAAGCCGCGCGGTAGGCTACTGCGCTAAAGCCAAACAAACCTCCACTCACTAACCCGGTGACAGCGGCTCGGCCCGATGAGAGTAGTGAAGACATTGCATCCCTGGCGAGAGAGACCAGAATAACACCGATAAGGCTGACCGCGATTGCGACCCCGCCTGCTACGGAAATAACATCACCAAGAATCACCAGGCTGAAGATAGCGGTCTGAACGGTTTCAGTCTTCGAATAGGCAACCCCGGCAGCAAAGTTGCGCAGGGAAAAGAGATAGATCAGCAGCGCGGTTGCGACGATTTGGGAGATGCCGCCCAGTACGGCGAACAGTGCGAATCGTGCATTTGGCGTGGGCATCGCCGAATCGGTACCATAAGCAAGGAGGATTGGATATATCAGCGCGAACGGCAACGCATAAACGAACCGGCAGTATGTCGAACCGTTTGTACCGAGGGTTGTTTGCAGTCGTTTTTGCAGCGCCGAACGCACGGTCTGCATGAACGCCGCTGCCACTGTAATCGGGACCCAGAGTTCCATCACGGGGAAAGGGTTCGTCTACGCAGGAAGTCAATGAATATCGCGGCCATGTTGTGTTGGAAACGCAGGCCGATTTCCTCTGGAGAAAGCGTTTTGAACTCTGCCAGTTCTTCCCGTGGAAACGGATAGTGGAACTCACTGTCCGGCAGTATGTCGTTCAGTCCCCTGGCCACTGCCAGGGGATGGACTACATCGGAGCCTGGAATGATGCATGCCGGCACATCAATCGTCTGTAATGCTTCCCTGGTCGCACCTATCACGGGCAGATCGGCGCCTGCTGTAAAAAACCTCTGCCAATGGGACATCACGCGGATGAATTCATCCGGTTCCATGTCCATCAGTCGATCACGATTGCCTGGATTGTCTCGAATCCGTTCGCTGAAGAATTCTGATTCACACACTGCCACCATACCTCCCCTGCGCGCCAGTTCTATGTACTGACCATAATAATTATGGCCTAGATGGGTGCTGGCGGTTTGTCCGCCTGTTACATACCAGAGCAGCAGTCCGCAGGTTGAACCGGGATATCGAAGTGACAGCAGTAACGACAATCGGCAACCGGCAGACCCACCCCCCGCAATGACCGGCAATGCATCGAGTTCAGACAGCAGAGCATGTACATCGTCTACCCATACCTCCTGTTCAGACAACTCTCCAGCAACGTAAATATCTGACTTTCCACAGTTTCTTCGATCATGTAGCAATATACGATAACCCTCTTCGGCCAATGAATCTGCCAGGTCGCGTACATTGTCCAGAGGACCCCGTCCTCCCGGAGTCAACACGATCCATGGGCCATCGTTACCCACTACTTCGTAGTGGATGGATACACTTTCTGTGATAAATGCAGGCAAACTATTACCTAAATTGACTCTGACCCCATTATTACCTCATTCTTGTCGTTATGTTAGATAACCCAAAGCAGATTGATCGGAAAAATGAAAATAGAACAACGGCCAGGGCAGTTATTTTCTTCTACGGCACCCTTTAACTGGTCGACCTCAACCGCCAAAGATGCTGGCCTGAATGAAGATCATCTGGAGACTGCCAGACAACTGTCACAGGAAAACGCCTCAGACAGTCTGTTAATTCTCCGCGATGGCAGACTTGTTTCTGAAACCTATTGGAACGACAAGACCCAGGCAGACCTTCAACAGACATTTTCCGGTACCAAGTCGGTTTTTTCATTGATCGTTGGACGTTGTATCGAACACGGTTATCTCTCCGGACTTGATCATGTTGTGCGCGACATCGTTCCCGAAATGCCGGAAGCTCATGCTCAACTGACATTCCGCAACATCATGGCGATGGAATCAGGCCTGAAGAACTCGCCGGAAATCGAGAGCATGGGCAGTACAGGCAAAACCCAATTGCAGATTGCGTTAGGTCGTGAAGTCGAGGCGGCGCCTTTTGAGCGTTACCATTACAACAACGCTCCATACCGCCTGCTGTTTACAGCACTTGAACGTGCTTCCGGGCTATCCCTGGAAGAACTGACTGCAAAAGAAGTTTTTGAACCCTTGGGATTCGATGGCGCCTGCTGGGTCCGTATTTATGCGATTGGAGGTAACCAAGAACGTTTTACGGGTTATCAATCCATTTGTATGCGTCCTCGTGATTTTGCCAAATCTGTGCAGGTAATAATGGATGACGGCTTGTGGCAGGACGAGAATTACCTGCCGGCTGAATACACACGCCAACTGGTTCGTTCCCCCGCTCCGCATGTCAATCCTTCTTTCGGGCTGTTCCATCATCTGAACGCCGGTGACTTTTACCGGGACTTTGCCATACCCGTCAAGCTCGACCGGAAACTTGTACCGGGTGCGCCGGAAGACACGTTTTTAATGCATGGAGCTGGAGGTCAAATCACCGCCGCAATCCCCAGTCTTGGGATTGTTGTGGTACGAACGGGAGGTGGTGGCAGTTCGATCTATTCAGCAGTTAATTTTTTTTCTGAACTGCTCAGAATTTTGGGGTCGGAGTAAAGTGCCGGAGTAAAACGTCT
>LXNI01000993.1_pt1 | contig 27943 bp, 19 predicted proteins | sample 809091 | NCBI WGS metagenome assembly LXNI01 (sample SAMN04870527, study PRJNA318959) | sponge metagenome | biome: 01000161; feature: marine sponge reef; material: water | host: Sarcotragus foetidus | place: Greece: Milos, Mediterranean Sea | collected 2013-05-29 | depth 5-7 m | reverse complement strand
ACGCCCTTGAGGTCCACGTCGAGCAGCAGGTCCATGTCCTCGGTGCTCATCTGCTCGAGGTCGACGTAGCGCTCGACCCCGGCGTTGGCGTGCAGCACATCGAGGCCGCCGTAGGTCTCGACGGCGCGTTGCACCATCGCCTTGACGTCCGCGACGACCGACACGTCGCCGCCGTCGACAACGGCGGCGCCTCCCGCGGCGACGATCCGATCGGCCGTCTCGCCGGCCGCCTCGGTGTTGATGTCGTTGACCACCACCGACGCACCGGCCCCCGCGAGGGCAATGGCGCTGCCCGTGCCGATGCCCGAACCCGCCCCGGTCACGATGGCCACCTTGCCGGCCAGCACTCCCTGCGTCGTCATCTCATGCTCCTCCCCTGCCTCATGCTCGCCCGTCCCGCTCGCCCGGTCCATTCTGCCCGGCGCCCGGACGGGGGGGGCCGGGCGGGGATGCCGGTTGCGCTCGGCGGCCTCCGAAAATGGCCGCCTACGGCGTCCATCGGCATCCTCGCCCTCGCGCGCTCGCGTCATCCGCTCAGCCCTTCAGCGCGCCTGCGGTCACGCCCTGCTGGAACTTCCGCTCCAGCACGAGATAGAGAATGAAAACGGGTACCGAGCCGATGAGCGACGCGGCGGCGATCAACTCGTGCGGCGTGGCGTACTGGCCGATGAACTGGCTAATCCCCACCGGCAATGTGTAGGTCTCGGCATCCCGCAGCAGCACCAGGGCCAGGATGAAGTCGTTCCAGTTGGCCAGGAACAGCAGGATCGTCACCGTCACCACCGCGGGGCGCGCCACCGGCACGATCACCCGGAACAGGATCTTCCATTCCCGGGCCCCGTCGAGGCGCGCCGATTCCACCAGCTCACCGGGAATGCCGGCGAAGAACCCCCGGAAGATGAGGATCGAGATGGGCAGGCCGAAAGCCACGTACACCAGACTCAGGCCGAACAGGTCGTTGTAGAACCCCAGGTGGCGGGCCTCGATCAGCAGCGGCAGCACGAGCGCCGCCGGCGGGATCATGATGCCCAGCAGCAGCAGGGTGAACACCACGTCCGAGCCCGGGAACCGCAGCCAGGTGAAAGCGTGCGCCGCCAGCAGCGACACCAGGATCGTGAGGACTACGGAGACCGCCGTCACGAAGACGCTGTTGACGAAGTAGCCACCGAGCCCGAACTCCTGCCAGGCGGTGATGTAGTTCCCCGGCACCCACTCGTCGGGCAGGAACTTCTGGTTGTAGACCTCCCGGCCGGTCTTGAGCGACAGTGCGCCGATCCAGGCCACCGGCAGCACGATGGTCACCGCGATGACCACCGCCAGGATCGACAGCCCGGCCTTCGCCCACGTCGAGCGGAGATCAAACACGCTTCGCCAACCGGAATCGGGCCACGCTGGCGATCACCGCCAGCACCACGATCACCACGGCGACGGCCGAGGCGACGCCCATGATGCTGAAACGGAAGCCCTGCTCGAACATGTAGGTGGCCAGCACCTCGGAACTTCGGTTCGGACCTCCCCTAGTCATCACGAACACCACGTCGAAGATCTTCAGGCCGCCGATGATGTTCAGCAGCGCCACGACGCCCACGATGTGCCACATCGACGGGATGATCACCCGGAACACGGTGGCCGGCGTGCGGGCCCCGTCGAGGGCCGCAGCCTCCAGCATCGACCGGTCGACGCCCTGCAGGCCGGCGTAGTACAGGATCATGTCGTAGCCCGCGAACTGCCAGACGGTCACGCCGATGATGGCCCACAGGACGAACCGCTCCTCGCCGAGGAAGAAGACGGGCTGATCGGCGACGCCCAGCCACTGCAGGATCTGGTTCACGAACCCGAAGGCGTCCAGCACCCGCTGCCACATGAGACCCACGAGGACCGAGGGAAGCAGGGCGGGCAGGAAGATCACACCCCGCAGCAGGCCCGTGCCGCGCACCCGGGTGGAGATCAGCAGGGCCACGCCGAAACCGATGACGTTCAGGAACAGCGTGGTGAGACCCGTGAACAGCAGAGTGTTGCGCAGCGCCCGCCAGAAGATCTCGTCGCCGGCGATCGTGCGGTAGTTCTCGAGGCCCAGCCACGTGACGTCGACGATGTCGAAGCCGGTCCAGCTCGACAGCGAGACCAACCCCACCACGACGATGGGGACGGCGATGAGCCCCAAGAAAACGGCGAGGCTCGGCGCCACCATGGCGACGCCGAGACTCGAAGCGTAGTTGCCGCCGCGGCGGCGGTCGGCGGCGCGCACGGCGCGCCGCGACAGGGTTTCCCCTGCCGCCGGCGCCGCCGCGGTTGACAACTGTCAGTTGGTGCCGGCTCTAGCCGGCGTCAGCCAAGGATGCGACCACCTCAGCCGGCGTCACCGAGCCGCTGAGCAGACCCTGGACGCCGTTCATCAGCGCCGTGTACACCGGGGTGGTGTAGATCGTGCGGTTGCGGACCGTGGCCTGCGCCGCGATGAGGTCGCGGTACAGGTCGCTCACATCCGCCGGCAGATCGATGCCCCACGACGGGATGAAGTCGTTGGCCACTAGGACCGCCTCGCTGTCGGCGTTGGTGAGGTAGCGCATGAACTCGATGCCCATGTCCACGTTCGCCGCGTCCGACGGGATCGAGAACATCTCGGCCACGCCGCCGGTGGCGAACCCCTCGCCGCCGTCGGGCGACGGGAAGGGGAACAGGCCCCACTGGAAGCTGTCCTCCACCTGCGCGGCGATGCCGCCGGTGATGAAGTTGCCGACCGGGTAGAACATGGCGGCCTGCTGCGCCACGAACAGCTCCAGCGCCCCCACGAAGGAGACCATGGAGTTGGCGCCCGGCGCGAACACGCCGCTGTCGATGAGGTCGGCCAGGTTCGCCGCCGCACCGAGGAACTCCGGATCGTCCCAGGAGGCCGCGCCGGCGTCGGCCTGCACGATGACGGTGTTGGTCGGGTCGGTGTAGGCGAGCTGCGCGAAGAACAGGTCGGCGCCGGCCCACATGTCGTTCGTTCCCACGGCCACGCCGAAGTAGCCGGCCTCGTCGAGCGCCGCGGCCACCGCCTTCAGGGCATCGGACGAGCGGGGCACCTCGAGGCCCAGCTCGGCGAAGATGTCCTTGTTGTAGGCGATCTGCAGCGAGTTCACGTCGAGCGGGATGGCGTAGGGCACGCCGTCCACGCTGGCGATGGACGCGATCGGCGGGAAGAAGGCGGGGAAGCCGGTGGTGAACTCACCCTCCAGCGAGGCGAGCGCGCCGCCGTTGACCAGGTCGGTGTACTCGCCGGTCCACGGCACCTGCGCCACGTCGGGCGGCTCGCCGGCGGCGATGGCCGCCCGCAGGTTGGTCATGTAGTCGGCGAAGGGCGTGTAGGTCCGCACGACGTCCACGTTCGGGAAGGCCGCCTCGAACTGCGCCTCGGCCTCCTCGTGGACGACTGGGTAGGCGCCCTCGTTGTTCCACGACCAGAACTCCAGCGTGATCGACTCGGCGGCGGGTTCGTCCGCCATCGGTGCAGCCGCAGCGGCCGCCTCGGCCGCCTCGGCCGCCTGCCGCGCCGCCTCGGCCTCGGACTCCGCCGCAGCCGCGTCGCTGCGCGCCTGCTCGGCCGCTTCCTGCGCCTCGGCCAGGGCGGCCTCGGCTTCGGCAACCGCCGCCTGGTTGCCCTCTGCGGTGGCCTGCGCCAGATCGGCCGCGGCCTGCGCCGCGTCGGCTGCGGCCTGCGCCGATGCAGCTGACGCCGAGGCCGACTGCGCGTCGCTCATGGCCACCCCGGCGTCTGCGGACGCGGCGGCGGCCATGTCCATCGCCGCCGCAGTCGTGTCCGCGCTCCCGTCGTCGCTCGCACACGCCGCCGCCAGCAGCGCCAGCGCGGCGACCAGCACAGAAGCGCGCGCGAACGTCCCGCGTCGAATCGTTCCCATACCTATCCCCTTTCGTAGGACCCCCGGATAGAGGTGAAACGAGAGTATGCCACATCACGCCCGGCCGGCCCCTCTCGGGCGCTCCGGGACCCCGGGGCTCAGAGGTGCTTGCGCAGCCAGTCCAGGGTGACGCGGTTGAACTCGTCGGGGCTCTCCATGCCCGAGAGGTGGCCGGCGCCTGCGAAGACGTGGAAGTCGGAGCCACCGATGGCTTCGTGGATCTCCTCGGAGCACTGCACCGGGAGGACGACATCCATCTCACCGACGGTCACCAGCACCGGGGCGCTGACCCCCTGCGCCTCGGCGCGCATGTCGTAGGAGAGGTTGGCCTCGATCTGGCCCAGCAGGCCGTCGTAGCTAGCGGCGTTGGCCCGCATGTGGTCGAGGATGTTCATGAGCATCTCGAAGTTGCGGGACATGAAGCCGGGGCTCAGCAGCATCGGCATCGTGGCGGCGTAGTAGTGCTCCACCCCGCCGCTCGTCAGGTGGGCCTTCAGCAGTCCCAGGGAGAACTCGCTGAATCCGTGCGTCCCCAGCCAGGAGGAGTGCATCTGCAGCGACAGCACCCGCTCCGGGGCGTCGGCGGCCATGCGCAGGCCGATGGCGCCGCCCAGCGAGGAACCCGACAGATGCGCCGCCTCGATGCCGAGGGCGTCCATGAGGTCGAAGGTGTCGCCGGCCATGCCCGCCACGCTGTACGGCGGCGGCGTGGTCTCGCTGCGGCCCACGCCCCGGCCGTCGAAGATCACGCAGCGCACCTCGGACTCATAGGCCCGAACCTGCGGCATCCAGCGGGTGCCGTCGGCGCCGGTGCCCCGGATCAGCACCAGCGCCGGCAGCGCCTCGTCTCCGTGGCTCTCGTAGTAGATGTTGGTCCCGTCGCTGACGGTGACGTGCGGCATTGCTAACCCCCTTGGTTCAGTGTGACCGGCACCCGTGGCGCATCGGCCCCCAGTACCGCCTCGACGACGCCCGCGACGCGTACAGCGGTGTCCTCCCGCAGGCGCCCGGCCGTGAACTGCATGCCCACCGGCAGGCCGTCGGCGTCGAAACCCACCGGCACCGCCACCGTGGGCAGCCCCGTGATGTTCTGCGGCACCGTGAAGCCCATGACCACCTCCCGCAGCGCCCGCCGCTCGCCGTCGATGATCACCGTGTCGGGATCGTCCACGGTGGGTGGGCCGACCGCCGAGATCGGCGTGAGCAGGACGTCCAGCGACTCGAAGACCCGATCGAACGCCCAGATGAACCCCTGGCGGCGGCGCCGGGACTCCAGGTACTGCCCCATGGTCACCTCTGCGGCCATCTCAAGGCGGCTGCGGACATCGGCGCCGTAGGTGCCCGCGCGCTCGGGGTACAAGCCGAGTTGCCGGCTGTGGAAGTCGTAGGCCTCAGCCATCTGCAGCGGAATGAAGGCGGCGAGCATGTCCTCCGCTGAAGGCGTGTCCACCTCTTCGAGAGTCGCGCCGGCGGCCCGCAGCGCCGCGCAGGTGCGGTCGAAGCCGGCGGTGGTCCCAGCGCCCCACGGCACGGCGCCCCGCAGCGCCGGCGCTATGCCGACTCGCACACCCACCAACCCGTCGCCGAAGGACGGGGGGTCGGGCGCGGGCGGCAGTGGATCGGCCAACGTGGCCGCGTCGCCGACGTGCGGGCCGCTCATGGCCGCCAGCATCGGCCACAGGTCGCCGACGCGGCCCGCCACCACGCCCGGCGTGTCCAGCGTGGCGGCCAGCGCCAAGCCGCCGGCCCGGCTGATCCGCCCCAGCGTGGGCTTGATGCCGGCCACGCCGCAGAACGCCGCCGGGATGCGCACCGAGCCGCCGGTGTCACTCGCCACCGCGGCGGGCACCATCCCCGCCGCCACCGCCGCCGCCGACCCGCCGCTGGAGCCCCCCGGCACCCTGTCGAGGTTCCACGGGTTGCGCGGGCTGGACCGCGTGGCGTGCTGGGAGGTGATCCCCCAGCCGAACTCGTGCGAGCGAGTGACGCCCACAATCACCGCCCCGGCCTCTCGCAGACGCCGCACTAACTCGGCGTCGGCATCGGACACCCGCCCGGCCAGCACCTCCGAGCCGTAGTCGCCGACGGCGCCCGCCACGTCGAACAGCTCCTTGACCGCCACCGGCACGCCGTGCAGCGGCCCGCGGGACTCGCCACGGCGCAACTCGGCTGCCCGCTCGGTCGCCTCGGCCGTCGCCGCCTCGGCTGTGACCTCGGTGAACGCCCCCAACGCCCCGTCGAGCCGGTCGATCCGCTCGAGGGTGGCCACCAGCACCTCGCCGGGATGGGTCTCGCCGGCGGCGTACAACTCGCCGAGCCGCGCGATCGAAAATCCGGCGGTGTCCATAGCGGCCACGTCAGGCACCGGCCGGGCCAGCAAGCACGGCGAGGCATCCCGGAATTGCAGACACGGCAGGCACGGCGACGACGGGAGCAGCGGGCATGGAAGGAACAGCGGGCATGGGAAGAGCAGGCACGGCTCGCACGTCGGTCGCGGGGGTCAGTCCGTGGGGATGCCGGGGATCTCGGGCACCGGCTGGTAGCCGGCCCGCTCCAGCGACGGCACCCCGCCAAGCACCCAGAGGATCACCATGTCCTCGGGGCCGATCGAGCCGGCCGAGTGGGCCGTGTCGACCGGCACGAACACCACGTCGCCCGGCCCGATCTCGTAGTACTCGTCGCCCACGCGGTGCCAGCCCCGCCCCGACAGCACGATCACGACCTCCTCGGCGTCGGGGTGCAGGTGGTGCTCGTGGGTGCCGCCGCCGCCGGGGTAGACGGTGCGCCCCACCATGACCTTCTCCGAGCCCTGACGGGCGTCGGACACCAGCGTCCGCACGTCGAGGTGGGCGAAGGCGGTGCCGCTGAGGTCGTCGACCGGGGTGGTGTCGGCCGCAACGACGTACTCTGGGGTGTCGCTTCGGGCCATGTGCGGAGTATAGAACTATGATTTTGCCCAGCTAGGGGCGCAGACGAGGGGAGAGGTGTGAGGGCCCGGAACGATCCAGAGCCTGCGCGGCGGCACGACCTCGCGGGGGCCACGACCGGGGTGGGGATCGCCGCGAACGGATCCGACGGCGCCCGCACGGCGCCGCTGAGCGTCGAGGAGATCACCACCTTCTACGAGAAGGGCTATGTCCGCCCGGGGAAGGTGTTCGGAGACGAGCAGATCGAGTTCCTGCGCGCCGTGGTCCAGCGTCTCACCCGCACCGAGGACGAAGCCGGCCGCCGCTACGACCTGCTCGACCCCTCGCTCTGGCCCGAGGCGGGGGAAGGAGACGGTGACGGAGACGGCGACGGCGACGGAGCCGGCGCCGGCGCCGGCGCGGCCCGCGACCCGGCGCAGAGCTTCGACTTCCTGTTCAACATGTGGCTCATCGACGACGACTTCCGCAGCGCCGTGTTCAATCCCACGACGGCTCGCTGGGCGGCGCAACTGCTGGGCACGACGAGCGTGCGGCTCCTCGAGGACAACGCCCTCAACAAGGCTCCCAGCCCCCACGACCTGCGCTGGCACCAGGACTACTCGTACTGGCCGCTCGCCCAGCCCAACGCCGTGACCGCCTGGGTGGCCCTCGACGACACCACCCAGCACAACGGCGCCATGCTGATGGCTTGCGGCAGCCAGCATCTCGGTGAGCGCCTGCCCGTCGTGTTCGGCACCGGCGCGGCCTACCTGCGCGAGTCCCGACCGCCGTCGGTCGGCGAGGTCGGCGACCCCGCCGAGCTGGGCCTGCCCGTGGAGGTGGTGGAGTTGGCCCCCGGCGAGGTGTCGCTGCACTCCTCGCTCACCTGGCACGCCTCGGGGCCGAACCTCTCCGAGCGGGGCCGGCGGGCGATCGTCATGCGCTACGTGGCCGACGGCACCATCTGGCTCGGCGAGCAGCGCTACGAGTACAACTACAGCGACGAGGAGGTCGGCCTCGCCCCCGGCGAGCCGATCGGGGGCCGCTACTTCCCCGTCATCCCCTTCCAGTACCACGAGGAGGACCAGTGCGACGACGGCGACGAGCGGATCGACTAGCGCGACCGGTCCGGCGGCTGTTCGCCGCGGGAGGAGCGAGATGACCCACACCCCGACAGCAGGCCCCGACGGCCTGCGGCGCTTCGACGCCGCCCGGGTGGTGCCGTGCGAGGATCACACCGTGCTGGCCGACGCCTGCGTGGTGGTCCGCGACGACCTCATCGAATGGGTGGGCGCCCGGGCCGAGCTTCCGGCCGCCTACCGCGACCCCGCCGTCCCGGTGACCGACGCCGGGGAGGCCACGATCATCCCGGGCCTCGTGGACGGCCACATGCACATCAGCTTCGGCGAGCCGCGCACCGAGGAGGAGCTCTTCATATACACACCGGCGCCCTACCGGGCCATCCGGGCGGCCATCGACGCCGAGAAGGTGCTGCTCGCCGGTGTGACCGCGGCCTGCGACCCGGGCGGCCCCAACGGGGTGGCGCCGGCTGTCCGCGACGCAATCGACGGGGGCCTGATCCAGGGTCCGAGGTTCTCGGCCGCTGGCCGGCAGATCACCACGCAACTCGGAATCGGCGACACGCTCCCCCGCTGGATCGACGTGCACGAGTCGTCCTTCGGCGCCCTGGTGCGGTGCACCGACGACCTGCTGCAGGAGATCCGCAACCAGGTGAAGGACACGGTGGATCTCATCAAGATCGCCGGATCGGGCCCCGGGACCACCGAGTACGCCGCCTTCAGCCGCGACGAGCTCGCCATCGCGGTCGAAGAGGCGCACCGCCTGTGCCGGCCGATCACCATGCACGCACGCTCACGGCAGTCGGTGGCCGACGCCGCCGCTGTGGGGGTGGACTGGATCATGCACGCCTCCTACATGGACCCCGCCACCCTGGAGGTCGTTCTGGAGAAGCAGATCCCGCTGCTGCCGGCAATGACCCTCCTGGTCAACAGCCTCGAGGCACCGGGGCACCGGCCGTTCGTGGCCGACGCCATGAAACGCGAACTCGACGCCGCCGTGGCGATCCTGTCCAAGGCCCACGCCGCGGGCGCCACTCTCATCGCCGGCTCCGAGTCCGGGTTCGCCATGACCCCCTACGGCGAGTGGCACACCCGGGAGATGGAGCTCTTCGTGAGCCACCTGGGCATGGGTGACATGGAGGCACTGCTGTGCATGACCCGCAACGCGGCCACCGCGGCGCCCCGCGACACCGAACACATCGGCACGCTGGCCCCCGGGAAGTTCGCCGACCTGCTGATCGTGGACGGGAATCCCGACGAGGACGTGCGCATCCTGGGTGATCGCTCGCGACTGAGAGCCGTCATCAAGGGCGGCGTGGAGGTTGTGGCCTCGGGGCGCGGCTCGCAGCTGCGCCAGCGCTTCGAGCAGGCCCGCCGGTACACGCATCACCTGCACACGCGGGCCGCCGCCGAGTCGCTGCGTTGAGTCGCCCCTCGCCGCAGCAGGCGCCCCGACGATCACCGGCCTCGCCGTTCACCTGCTGCGACGACCTGCTGCGCGCCGAACCATGAGCGCTGATCGCCGTTCGCTCGCCGACCTAGCGGACCTGAGCGGGCGGACAGCCGTCGTCACCGGCGCCGCCCGCGGATTCGGCGCCGCCGTCGCCGACCGTCTCGCCGAGGCCGGGGCCACGGTGGTGCTGGCCGACATGCGGCTAGACGAAGCGGAGCGGGCGGCCTCCCGGATCGCCGGCCGCACCGGCGCCGCGTGCATCCCCCGGCGACTCGACGTCGCCGACGAGGCTGCCGTCGCCGCGGCCTTCGCGGCGTGGGCGAACGACCCCGGTCCGGTGGACATCCTCGTGAACAACGCCGGCGTGTTCTCAAACCACCTTGCCCACGAGATGCCCATCGCCGAGTTCGACAGGGTGCTGGGCATCAACGTCCGCGGGTCCTACCTGTGCGCCCAGGCCGCCCTCCGGCAGATGCGCGCCGCCGGGCGGGGGGTGATCGTGAACGTCGCCTCGGTAGACGCCATGGTGACATCAGCCGAAGGGCTGACGCACTACACCACCTCCAAGCACGCCATTGCCGGTATGACCCGCTCCATGGCCGTGGAGGCGGCGCCGGTCGGCGTGCGGGTGAACGCCGTGTGTCCCGGTGCGGCCATGACCGAGGGTGCGGTGGACCTGGTAACCGGCGGCGAAGCCACCGGCATCGATGTGGAAGCCCAGTGGGACGGCATCGTGGACCGCACCCCGCTGGGGCGGCTGTGCGACGTGGACGACGTGGCCCGTGCCGTGGTGTTCCTGGCCTCGGACATGGCCGCCTTCGTGACCGGCGTGCTGCTGCCGGTGGACGGGGGGATCCTCATCCAGCCGCTGGAGGGCTACGTCCCCCACGCCGAGGGCCCCTGATGGCCGGCCGACTCGCTGCGACCGACCAGCCCGCCCGTCCTTTTGGCGAAGGCCGGAATCCATCCTGCGCCAGAGCCGACCGGGCGGCTCCCCGCGCTGCGGCCCCCGCGCCGCCTGAGCCGTGCTCGACGTGATCCTCCCCAAGACGGGGATCTACGAGGGCGACGTGACGCTCATCGAGTGGCTCGTGGACGAGGGCGGCGAGGTGTCCATCGGCGACCCGCTGTTCCTCATGGAGTCGGAGAAGATCGAAATGGAGGTCGAAGCCGACACCGACGGTTGGCTCCACCAGCAGGCCGAGCCGGGCCTCGAGGCGCCGATCGGCACCCGCATCGGGGTCATCGCCGAGACGCCGCAGGAGCTCGCCGAGCTGAGCGGCGCATGACCACCGTCGAGGATACGGCGGGCGCTGCGGCCGCACCGGCGGCCGACCGCGAGGCGCTGCTGGCCGGCCTGGCGATGATGGTCCGCATCCGCAGCTTCGAGGACCGGGTGCAGCGGGAGTTCGCCAAGGGTGACATGCCCGGTTTCGTCCACACCTATCACGGCGCCGAGGCGGTGGCCGCAGGGGTGTGCGCCCACCTGACCGACGCCGACCTCATCTGTAGCACCCACCGCGGCCACGGGCACTGCATCGCCAAGGGCTGCGACCTCGGCGCCATGGTCGCCGAGCTTTACGGGCGGGAGAACGGGCTGTGCGCCGGGCGGGGCGGCTCGATGCACATCGCCGACTTCAGCCGCGGCATGCTCGGCGCCAACGCCATCGTGGGCGGGGGCATCTCGCTGGCCACGGGCGCGGCGCTGGCCGCGGACGTCCTCGGCGACGGCCGCGTGGCGGTGGCGTTCTTCGGCGACGGCGCCGCCAACCAGGGCATCTTCCACGAGTCGCTGAACCTGGCCGCCGTCTGGCGCCTGCCGGTGGTCTTCGTCTGCGAGAACAACGGCTGGGCCGAGTCCACGCCGGTCGAGTACTCCACCAGCGTCGCCGACATCTCCGCCCGGGCCGCCGCCTACGGCATCGCCGGCGCGACCGTCGCCGGGGAGGACTTCGAGGCCGTGCACGCCGCCGCAGGCGAGGCCGTGCGCCGCGCCCGCGCCGGGGAGGGACCCACCCTGCTGGAGGCGAAGGTGGCGCGGATCCGCGGCCACTACATCGGCGACCACCAGCAGTACCGGCCCCGCGACGAGCGCCAGGCGGCGCGGGGGCGCGACCCGGTGGCGCTGCTCGCCGAACGGCTCGGCGCCGACGTGGCCTCGTCTCGCGCCGCCGTGGCAGCCGAGATCGACGCCGCCTTCGAGAGCGGCCCGCAGGGCGACTGGCCCGAGCCCGCCACCATCGAGCGCGACGTGTACGCCCCCGATCCACCCGGCCCGCCGGCGCCGTCGGCGGCACCGCCCGCCGAGCGGGAGATCACGTTCCTGGAGGCGGTGAACGAAGGGCTGAACCAGGCCATGGCGGCCGACGACGCGGTGATCGTCCTAGGCGAGGACATCGCCGGGGGCGCAGGCCTGGGCGGGAAGCACGAGGGGGCCATGGGGGGCACCTTCGGCGCCACGCGGGGGCTGCTGGGGACCTTCGGGCCGGCGCGGGTGCGCGACACACCCATCTCCGAGGCGGGCTTCGTGGGCGCCGCCACCGGCGCCGCCCTAGCGGGCCTGCGGCCGGTCGTGGACGTGATGTGGGCCAGCTTCGTGCCGTACTGCTTCGATCAGATCTTCAATCAGGCCGCCAAGATGCGCTACATGTTCGGCGGGCAGGCCACGGTGCCGCTGGTGCTGCGCATGGCCGTCGGGGCGGGCCTGCGGGCGGCGGGCCAGCACTCCGACACGCTGTACGCGGTGTTCGCCGGCGTGCCGGGGCTGAAGGTGGTGGCACCGGCCACGCCCGCCGATGCCAAAGGGTTGCTGCTGCGGGCCGCCCGCGACGACAACCCCGTCGTCTTCCTCGAACACATGGGCCTGTATCGCACCAAAGGTCCGGTGGCGCCCGAGCCGTACGAGATCGCACTCGGGCAGGCGGCCTGCGTGCGGCCCGGCGACGACGTGAGCCTCGTTGCCGTCGGCGAATGCACCTTGCGGGCCCTCGCCGCCGCCGAGCAGCTCGCCGCCGAGGGCGTCTCGGCGGAGGTGATCGACGTGCGCACCATCGCCCCCCTCGACGCCAAGACGATCTGCGCCTCGGTGGCACGTACCGGCCGGGCGGTTGTCGCCGAGGAGAGCCCGCGCCGCTGCGGCCTCGCCGCTGAGATCGCCTCGGTGATCACCGAGAACACGTTCGCCTCGCTCAGCCACCCAGTCGCCAGGGTGACCGCCGCCAACTCCCCCGTCCCGTTCAGCCCTCCCCTGGAGGACGCCTGGCTCCCCACCGCCGCCGACATCGTCGCCGCCGTCGGAGCCATGGACTGACAACCGACCCCACCTCGTCACCCCAACCCTCCCTCACGTCCGGCCGCGAACCGAGGGAGGGGGTCGGGGGAGCCGATTTGCGACGCCTTGCGCCCGCGCCGAAGGAGCAAACGGCACCCCCGACCCCCGACCGGACACCCATCCACCGGCCGCCGGTAACCAATCTGCGCACTCCTAGGCTGGTGCGGCACTCGAGGAGGCACCCATGCGCTGGTCCAACCTGTTCGTTCCCACGCTGCGCGAGGCGCCCGCGGAGGCCGAGGTGGCCAGCCACCGGCTGCTGCTACGGGCCGGCTTCATCCGCCAGTTGCACTCCGGCCACTACTCGCTGCTGCCGCTGGGCCTGCGGGTGCACGACAAGGTGGCCGACATCGTGCGGGAGGAGATGGACGCCATCGGCGGCCAGGAGTTGCTGCTGCCGGCCATGCATCCCGCCTGGGTGTGGGAGCAGAGCGGTCGCTGGACCTCCATGGGTGAGGAGATGTTCCGCCTCACCGACCGCAAGGGCGCCGAGGTCGCCTTGGGCATGACGCACGAGGAGGTGATCGCCCTCTGTGCCCGGGAGATCCACTCCTACCGCGAGGTTCCCCAGATCTGGTACCAGATCCAGTGGAAGTTCCGCGACGAGCCCCGGCCCAAGAGCGGCCTGCTGCGGGTGCGGGAGTTCGCCATGAAGGACTCCTACAGCCTCGACATCGACGACGCCGGGCTCGACCGTGCCTTCGACCTGCACCACGGCGCCTACACCCGCATCTTCGAGCGGATGGGGCTGCCCGCCATCGCCGTGGAGGCCTCCTCGGGCGCCATGGGCGGCAGCGCCAGCGTGGAGTTCATGGTGCCGTCGGACGCCGGCGAGGACGACATCGTGCGCTGCGGGAACTGCGGCTACGCCGCCAACGTGGAGCGGGCGGTGGCCACAGTGGCGCCCGTGGACGACCCGCCGGGAGGCGCGCTGGAGCGCTTCGCCACACCGGGGATCCGCACGATCGCCGCGCTGGCGGCTGCGGTGGCCGAGGCCCCGCCCGAGCGCCAGATCAAGACGATGGTCTTCGTGCTCGACGGCCAGGTGACGCTCGTGCTGCTGCGCGGCGACCACGCGTTGAGCGTCCAGAAACTCCTGGACAACACCGGGGCGGCGACCGCCCGCCCCGCGGCGGCCGAGGAGTGCGCGGCGGCCCTCGGCGCCTCACCGGGCAGCCTGGGCGCCGTCGGCGTGTCCGACCTGCCGGTGCTGGCCGACGGCGCCCTGGCCGGTCGCAGCAACCTCACCACCGGCGCCAACGTCGACGACTTCCACTTCCGGGGGGTGGACATCGAGCGCGACATCCACGTGAGCGCGTGGCTGGATCTGCGCCAGGTGGGCCACGGCGAGCCCTGCACGGGCTGCGGGCGCCCGCTGGAGCTGCTCCGCTGCATCGAGACCGGCCACATCTTCAAACTGGGGCGGCGCTACGCCGAGGCCTTCGAGACGACCGTCATGGACGCCGACGGGGTCGCTCGCACCCTCACGATGGGCAGCTACGGCATCGGCATCGGGCGCGCCGTGGCCGCCGTCGCCGAGACGCACCACGACGAGCGGGGACTGTGCTGGCCCGCCTCAGTGGCCCCCTACGAGGTGGCCGTCGTCCCGATCGCAGGGCGGGACGAGACGGTCACCGAAGTGGCCGAGCGGCTCTACGACGAGCTGCGCGGCCTCGGTGTGGAGGTGATCCTCGACGACCGGGACGCCCGCCCGGGCGTCAAGTTCAGCGACATCGAGCTCGTGGGCATCCCCTTCCGGGTGACGGTGGGACCGCGGGGGCTTGCCAACGGTGAGGTGGAACTCACCGAACGCGCCAGCGGCGAGACCACCAACGTGGCTGTCGCAGAGGCCGCCGCCGAGGTGCGGGCCGCCCGCGACGCCGCCCTGGCCGCCCTCTGAACCCGACACTTTCGAACTCGCAGACCGAATCGTCGCGGCGCCGATCTCTGCGCTCTGGACCGAGCGCGCCGAGGGAGGTTGAGAACAGCACCGACCGCAGCCGGTGCCCGGAGTGGGATTCGAACCCACACGCTCTTTCCGAACCGAGGGGTTTAAGCCCTCTGCGTCTCCCGATTCCGCCATCCGGGCCGTCTCTCACGCTACTTGTCGGGCCGCGCTGGAACCCGACGTGCTGCCGATGAGCCGGCCCGCGCACCGCACCCGGGCCCGCGCGCCAGCGAGGACGTCGGCACACGACCCGGCGATCCGCGCCGAGCCGCACGTCTCTCAGGCGGCTTGCTGCACCCCAGCTTTCTCCGGCAGCGGCAGTTCGGGGCTCTCGACCAGCGTCGTCGCCTCCGCATCGATGCTCTCAGCGGCCTGCCAGAGTTCGTTGCGCAGGCGGGCAGCCTCATGGGGCGCCAGGTCGTTGGCGTGAACCACCCCCTCGATCATGTCGGCCAGCACCGCCGGCCAGGCCCGAGCGCGGCTGCGGACCGACACCAGCGCCGAGCCATCGGGCCCTCGACGGATCGTGCGATCCAGCCCGGCGACGCGCGGGGGCGTGCGGAACGCAGGAACGCGCAACTCCATCACAGTGGCCGCCGCAGCCAGGCGCCGTCCTGCCTCGGCGAACCTCCAAACGTGTCTCTCACTCATGCCCCCACTCTGGCAGGGGGGTGTGACAGCGAGCGGAGACTAGAGGCGCAGGCGGCGGGTCTGCTTGAGTTGGCCGTCGACGGGGTCCACGGCGAAGCCGGTCGACTCCAATGCGGTGAGACCCAGCAGCGGCTCGGCTTCGTCCTCCCCGAAGATCACGGCGCCTCCCGTCACCGCGCCCACGAACTCGATCTCGGCCACTGTGACCTCGGCGCGATACACCCGACCGTCGGCCAAGAGATACTCGCGGCTGTCCCGCGGGCGAAGGCCGATGGCCTCCAGGTGCCGCCGTGGGACCTGGCTGTCAGTGGCGCCGGTGTCCACCAGGAACCTGCCCTGCCAGCACCGATCCCGCTCCGCCGGATTCCTGATGATTACCTCTACATGTGTTTCGCCCATGGCCGGCTCCTTTCCCTCACCGGTCGCGGGATCCAATCGAATCGCCGCGCCGCACCCGGCGGCACCGTCCGCGCCGCACCTACGCGGCGGCAGTCCCGGAGCGATCCGATCCCCAGATTGCCAAGCATAGGCCGTAGAATTTGAATGGCAAATATCAAAATAGATCAATACTGTGTGAAAGATGGCAGAATAGATGTCAAGTGCACTGTCACACCCCCCCGAACAGAATGGGAACATGAATACACAGATACCGCTCTTCGCCGAACCGGGGGCACGGGAAACCGCCGGAGTGCCGCCTCGTCCCGCAGCCGCCTGGGTGCTGGACGAGGAGACGCGGGCCATCGGGCAGCGACGGGCCGCCGAGGCCCGGGCAATCCTGCGGGCGCACCGGGCGGGCGCCGGCCGCCTCAGCCGACGCGCCGGCGCGCAATCCGCTGCGTGATGCCGGCCGTTCGGTCATTTGCCGTGGCGGCGGCGCTGGCGGGCGTGCTCGGCGCCGCCTGCGCCTCCAGCGGCGACGCGGCGGCCGCGGCGGAGAGCACCGAGACGGCCGGGGTCGTCCTCGGGCAAGATCACCGGCCACCACCCCAACTCCGGCGGCGACCGGCAAGCCAACAACGCCCTGTGGCGCATCGCCATGGTCCGACTCGCTACCGACGCCGACACCCGCGCCTACGCCGCCCGCCGCCAAACCGACGGCAAAACCCGCCGCGAGATCATCCGCTGCCTCAAGCGCTACATCGCCCGGGAGGTCTACAGGCTGCTCACCAACCCCCACCCGCCCGCCGACACCAGCGACCTCCGCCCGCTGCGCCAACGCGCCGGAATCAGCCTCCAAACCGCCGCCGACGCCCTCAACACCTGGCCCGCCACCATCTCCACCATCGAACGCGGCAACGCACCCAAACACCACCTCGTCGCCCCCTACCGACACTGGCTCAACACCCTCCCAACCGCCGCTTGACACCAATAGGAGCATCACTGCTCCACGGAGGTGGTTGGCCGCGCTCCGCTAAGTCTCTGCCGACTTGGCTCGCTCGCTCGCCTTCGCGCTGTCGTACTGCCTGAAGAACTCTTCGACCGCCCGCCTCGCGAACTCACCCGGACTGTCGGGGCCGGGATACGGATCGCTAAACGGACTCGGATCGGGCCGCCGAAGTGCAGACCCGCGACGTTGCGGGCGGTTGCGGCTATCACTCATGACTGCTCCCTATCTGTGGTGACGCTGCCGGGAACCTCAAAGCCGAGGCGCCGAAAATAGCGGGGATTCAGTTCGGGCGGGAAGTAGTGCTTCCGCTTGAGCCAGACTAACCCGTCGCCCCTTGAGATGACGGCCACATCGACTGGGCCACCGACGGTCTCTGCCGTGGGTGTCACTCGGCGCTTGAACGATGTCAGGTTCACCAGCGCCTCAGCCAACTCGGCTAGTTCTTCTTTCGGAAGTAATGCAACAATAGACATAATTGGTGCAGTCGTCCGATCTTGTACAAATTCATTGAGTTTCTCACGCCAGAAAACGCTCAGTTCATCAACCTGCTTCCTCAGTTCATCAACTACCGCTCGATGTCTCGCTGTGTCCATGTGCGGGCGCGCAAGATTCCCGAAGCGGTCCAGCAACGATCTGACTGTTTCGTCAAAGAATCGGTACACCTCCGCCTGATGGCCGGGATCCATGCCACGCATGAACGTCAACACCATGTCTTGTTGGGCAAATGCACAGATTTCAGCCGGCGTGTCCTCGGAGATCGACACGGACTCGAGATGACGGCACCTGACATGACCAGCGATCACGCCGTCCACGCAGTAGTGCGAGAGTGTCGGGAACAACTCGTCCGTGCCGAAGCCCGTGAAGGCAAGGCCGCTCGCCCGGGACGAACCGGCGGCGCAACGGACCGAAGCAAGCGCGAGGCGGTGGAGGGCATCAGTCGCCTGCTCATCAACGGGAAGGTCGGGGAAGTGCCGCCCGACCAGGCCCTCCCACGACTCTATGGCTGCGGCAATCTCCGCAGCCGCCAGTTCCTCTGTGAGCCCCTCAACGAACTCCAGTGACCCCAACGTCTCTAGGCGGTTTGCAGCAAGTTCAAGAAGAACATGGAGCATTCCATCAGCCGAAGGCCCGCTATCGGACTCTGACATCCTGCCAGCCTCGACGTCCACAGAAAATGCCAGATTGCCGAGTTCGCCTTCGACAACGTCCACGACCGTCTGCCGCTGGTGGTACTCGGAGAATTGCGGTACGAGCGTTCTCAGGAACGCTAGGAAGTCATCCGCGTATTCCTTGACCTTCGTCTGAGTTCCCCTGGAAGCGCGCCTGTACTCCTTCACAACGGTTTCCCACGGGATTGTGCCGAAGGAGCCCGACGCGTAGATCATCAGTGCCACGGGCTCGGTCTCGGAGAGAACAAAAATCTTGTTCGCCGTATTGTAGATTTTTCGCTCGTCCCTCTCTGGAGCGCCGAAAGTGACCGCACTATCCGCGGCAATCGCCACGGCCTCCCGGTTCAGGACCGCTACCTCTGCTGTCATCTAACGATCTCCTGGCCGATTCGAGGGTTCGGACTCGTTGGCACCCCGCATACGGGCCGCCTGCCGCCGCTCGGTCCACAACTGACCGCGCAGGTGTCACTTCTAGTAGTGCGATGCGAGACTGCTAGCTCTTGGGGCATGTTCTGCAATCATAGTGATTGACATGTACGAACCCAACGTGAAGATGCGGTGCAGTTTGTGTGCCTGAGAACTCGAGACATCGTCACAGACAAACCGGCCTAGAGTCCCCGCGCTGTGAACAAGCGTGTGACCTCGGGTCTCGTGGTGTTCGACCTCGAGGCTAATGCCGATCGTTCGGATCCGCCGGCGCACGAGATCATCGAGATCGGCGCCGTCGCAGTCGAGCGGGACGACGAGGTCGAACACTTCGAGACCCTCGTCCGTCCTACACGCCTGTTGCGAGAAACCACGCGAGAGTTGACTGGTCTCACGGATGGTGATCTCGTTGCCGCCCCAGAGCCGGCGGACGCCCTCGAACAGTTCTACCGGTTTGTGGGCAACCGACCGCTGGTCGCTCACAATGGCTTCGGTTACGACTTTCGGTTGCTGGACGCTGCCGCGGAGGCCACCGGTGTTGGCGTTCCCGATGTGCCGCGGCTGGACAGTCTCGAATTGGCGCATTTGGTGTTCCCTCGCGCCCGCCGTGGGGCCACCGCCAACGTCGATGGGACCCGGCCGCCGCAAGGGCGTGGCCTCGACGAGTTGGCCACATTTTTCTGGGGCGCTGAGCCGCGTAACACACACCGCGCCTTGGACGACGCGCGTTTGCTGCAGCGAGTGCTGACGCGCCTGCTAGCCGAACTCACCGCCGACGGGCCTGCGCGCCGCCTGCAGCGTTGGGTGCTGGGTGCGACGGGCCATCGGTGGGCCGATTTCGTGGCCGAGGTGCGCGAGCCGGTTCCGCTGGAGGACGTGGTTCCGGAACCGGTTCGGCCGCGGCGCGGCGCTGCGCGCGGGAGCTTTGACCCCGACTCGGTGGGCGCCATGTTCAACGATGGCGGCGTGCTCATGTCGCGGGCACGCATGCCGCGTCGCCAGCAGATCGAGATGGCCAGACTCGTCGCCGCTGGTCTCGGTTCTGGTGGTCGGCGTCTCATTGAAGCCCCCACGGGTACCGGCAAGACGCTGGCGTATCTGGCTCCGGCCGTCGAGTACGCCCGGTCCACCGGCAACACCGTGGTCGTCGCCCCGCACTCCAAGGTGCTGCAGGATCAGATCATGACGACGCTGGAGGAACTCCAGAACGAGTTGAATCCGTTTGTGGCGGTGCTGTTGAAGGGTGCAGGAAATTACCTGAGCCTCGAGGCGCTGGCCGGGGAACTCGACGCCCTCGCCGCTTCGGCGGCTGAGGGCAGCGATCCCGCTTCTGGCGGCGGCACGGCAGCGGGCTTGATGTTGGCGATTCTCTGCGGCTGGGTTGCCGCTACTGCGACGGGCGACTGGGACGATCTGCGGACCGGCGCGATCGTGTCCCGGGGCACCGCCCACGCCGGTGCCAACGGGACCGTGCTGGCGAGCTTGCGGCTCCGCCTCAGCGCCGAGGGTGTCGGCGGCCCGCCGAGGGGGCCGCTGGTGGAGCGCGACTACCTGCGCCGCGCTCGGGAGGGTCTGCGTGACGCCCATGTCGCCGTCCTCAACCACGCCTTGATCGTGACGTGGGAGGAGTGGTTGGACCGCGCCAAGCGGCTGGTGCTTGACGAGGCGCACAACCTGGAGGACGCCGCCACCGACGCGCTGACCGCCGAGGCGAGGTTGGTCGACGTGGAGACCCTCGCCGGGGAGTTGTGGGACAGCAGCAACCGCCGCAGCACAGTCCATCGGCTCGCCGGGGCGACCGGATGGGGTCTGGGTGACGAGCGCCTCGCAGCGTTGCGGGCCGCGGCGAGCGACGCCCGCAAGGCCGGTGAGAGTTTCGGTGAGGCGCTCGTGGGTTATGTGCGCACCCGTACCGCCGCCGGCGTCGCCGACGCCTACCCCGCGACGTACCCAATCAGGCCGTGGATCGACACACGACACCCGGACTACGCGGGGGTGCGCCGGCGCGGCACCGACCTCCGAGACGCCCTGCGCGGCGTCGCCGACGTCCTCAACGAGGTGAACCTGCCGGGCGGGTTGGTCGCCCCCTACCGGCGTGACCGCCTGGAGATTGAGATCGCCAGGCTGGGTCGCCACGCTCGTAGCCTCGCCGACACCATCGACATGGTCGTCTGGGCCGAGGATCCGGAGCGGTGGGTGTCCGTCGCCGGAATCGAGCACGTCTCCGGTCGTTGGACTTGGGTGCTGCGCCGGGTGCCGCTCTCGGTGACCGCCGAACTCGGCGCCATCTGGGACAGACTCCACTCTGCGGTCCTCACGTCGGCCACGCTGCGGGTGGGCGGCAGCTTCGACCACATCATCCACACTCTGGGACTCGGAGCGGTGGAGTCACCGATCGCTCTTGACACTCCGTTCGCCTGGATCAGAGAGAACCATCTCCTGCTGCTGATCGACTACCTGCCCGCCCCTCGGGCGCATCTCATGGAGGAGTTCAAAGGCTCAGCCGCCCGGGAGATCCCGCGGTTGCTGACCCTGACCGCCGGGCGCGGCCTGGCGCTGCTGGCTGCCCGCGCCCGACTGGAGTTCGTGCGGGACCATGCGCGGCCGATCCTGGAGCGCAGCGGCATCCCCCTGCTGGCCCAAGGCGACGACGCTGCGCCGGCCCTCGTCGAGCGCATCCGCGAAGAGCGGACCACGAGCCTGCTGGCGCTGCGGTCGTTCTGGGAGGGTGTGGACGTCCCCGGCGAGGCGCTGAGCCTGCTGATCATCGAGAAGATCCCTTTCGACTCTCCCGCCGATCCGGTGACGGCCGCCCGGATGCGGGCCATGGAGTTGCGCGGCAAGGATCCGTTCGCCGCCTACTTGGTGCCGCGGGCGGCGCTGCGTTTCGCCCAAGGCGTTGGCCGGCTCATCCGAACCGAATCCGACCGCGGCGTCACCGCCGTGCTCGACAGCCGCCTTTGCCGCCCGACGCCGTACCGCGACGTGATGCTCGGAATGCTGCCGGGTCCGCCCCGGACCGCGCGAGCCCGCCAGGCGGCCGAAGCCTATGAGCACATCGCCGGGCACCTTCCCGGCGTGCGCTACGACGCGGACATGCGCCAGCGCCTCGAGGCGGTGCCGGGTCCGGGCGCCTGGAGCGACCTCGCCAACCTGGAGCTGAGCGAAGACGACACGGCCGACGAGGAGGCGGTGAACACGCTCCTCGATCAGGTGCGGGAGCGCTTCGGCTTCGAGAGCTGGCGGCCGGGCCAACTCGAAGTGATGCGGCGCTTCATCGCCGGCACCGACACCCTGGCCATCCTCCCGACCGGGTCGGGCAAGTCGATCACGTTCCAGATCCCGGCGCTGATCGGCCCGGGGCTCACGCTGGTGATCTCGCCGCTGACCGCTCTCATGAACGACCAGGTCGAGAACCTGCGGGCGCGGGGTGTCACCCAGGTCGCCGCTATTCACAGCGGGATCCCCCAGGGCGAGTGGCGGGACGTGCTGCGGGGCGCGCAGCGGGGCGACTACAAGCTGCTCTACGTGAGCCCCGAGCGGCTCTGGTCCCAGGAGTTCGTCGCGACGCTGGCCCGTATCGGGGTGACGCGGGTCGCCGTTGACGAGGCGCACTGCATCTCCCAGTGGGGGCACTCGTTCCGACCCGAGTACACGAGCATCCCCGCCGCGCTCGGACGCCTCGGCGAGCCGCGGCCACCGGTGCTCGCGGTGACCGCCACGGCCATCCCCGAGGTACGCGAGGAGATCAACGAACTGCTCGGGTTGGACCTCGCCGGCGCCGAACCCATGGCGCTGTCGCCCAACCGGCCCGAGATCCGCTACTTCGTCGAGGCCTGCACGAACCGACACGACCGGGACCTGCGAGTGGTGCAGATAGCGGAGTCCTTCCGGGGCCGGGCCGCGATCGTCTATGTCCCGACACGCAAGGACACAACACGGTTGGCGGGTCTGCTGTCAGCAGCCGACCACAACGTCCAGCCGTACCACGGCGCCATGGAGCAGAACGCCCGCCGCCACATCGAAGACGCCTTCCGCCACGGTGAGGTGGACGTCGTGGTCGCCACCAAGGCGTTCGGGATGGGGATCGACAAGCCCGACATCGAACTCGTCGTACACCTCGAGATGCCACCCACAATCGAGGAATACGTCCAGGAGACCGGCCGGGCCGTGCGCGGCGCCGCCGGTGGCAACGACCCGAGCGTCGGTGCCGCCGTGCTACTCAAGACACCGCGGGACTGCTCCATCCACAGCCTGGTCATCCGCAGTGCCGCGCCCACCTCAGCCACGGTCCGCCGCATTTGGAACCAACTCGACATCGGGACCCATCCCTACGACCCCGAGCAGCTAGCAGACGGAGACGACGAAACCGACCGGGAGCGCATAGACATCGCACTCGCCGTGCACTACCTACAGGCCGCCGGTGGGGGCGTGACTCGCCACCTCGACACGCCGTGGCGCGGACGCCTGACGATCCTGGCAGACTCGGGGACTCGAATCGACGAACTCGCGGCCACAGAACCGAAACTCGCGGCGCGAGCCCAACAGATCCTCGAGTTGGCGTCAGCCGACGACAACGACGAGTACCTCGCCGAAGACTGGAGCCGCCGCCTGGGGCGACCGCCTGGGGAGATCGCCGCCGATCTGCTGGAACTGAACGGCGGGGACATCCTGGGGTTCGTGGCCTGGCGCCACACCTGGACCCTCGAGCGGCGCGCCGGCCACGAGCCGGACTGGGACGCCATCGAGGAACTGGCAGAGCAGCGGCGGACGGTGGTGGCCGAGAAGTCCGACCGCGCCAAACAGTTCGCCGCAATGACGGCGCTGGAGCGAGGGGGAGCACCTGGTGGCGCCCCCGACTCGCCGCGGCGGGTCGCCCGCACCGATCACTCGCCGCGTTGCCGACGCCGAGCGCTGCTGGAGTACTTCGAAGCCAGCGATCATCTGCGCTGGGAGGATCCCGAGCGCTGCCGTGCCTGCGACGGCTGCACGCATCTGCCGCGACCTTGGGTCGCCAGCGCCCTCGACCGGGAAAAGCTGCTGGCGGCGCTACCGAAGCGAACCATCGCCCTGCGGATCATCGCAGACACCTCGGGACGCAAGCACCCCTACTCCCGGCGGCGAATCGTCAACGCACTCGCCGGCGTGAACAACGCGCCATATGCCCTGCCAACCGAACTCGTCGCGCACCCCACCTTCGGACGCCTCGCGATCCTGAGCGAGTCCGAGGTGAACACCCTGATAGACGAACTGATCGAGGAGCGGCTCGCGGCGACAGGCGAGTCCCAAGTCGACTCAGCAACCAGCTACGAACACATCGAGATCACCGGGACCGGACGGGCCTTCCTCGGGGAGTCCTGAGCGGACCGGGGCACTCGCCTCAGATCTCGCGGGCAACGAGCGTCCACGGTGACGCTTCGGAGTTTCGTCCCAACTATCACATCCAGTCCTACGGTTCTGACTGATCCGGTAGAGTCCGGCGCGTCCCATGCCAGTCACATGACTGCGCCGATTCCCCGCACCTGCCATGGCATTCCTCCAGCCCGAGAACATCCCCAGCCGTAACGACGTTCCCCAGCACCTGCAGCAGGTGGCCCGGGCGATCCGGGATTTCCTCCCCGAGGAAGTGACGGTCTGGCTCGAGCGAACCGGCGACGGCGACGTCGCCGCGCTGCGCCGCCAGTTCGATCCGGCGACCGACCCGGCAGGACACGACTCGTCCGAGCCGTACCTCGTGGTGCTGGAACCCGCCGCCGGCATCGCAATCATCGAGGCCCCGACCGTGCGCCGGGCGCGGCGACGGCAACTACGCAACCGGTCGCTCCGATCGGATCAGATCCGCGCCGAGATCGCTCAACGGGCCGAGACTCTGCGCCGGGATCTCAGAGCCGGTCCAGTGCGATCCCTGCCGGTGCACCACGTGCTGGCGTTCCCGCAACACCGCCGAGAGGATGTTCAGGTCTCGGAACCGTTGCGCATGTTGACCGAGGAGGACTTCACCCCAGACGGCCTCGGGCAGGCGCTGCGTCGCCACCTGGGAACCCAGCCCCGATCGCTGGATCCGACCGAGGAAACCATGGCGCGGGCGACAGTCAAGCCCGAGATCACCATCGGCGGATCACCCGACACCACCCGGGCAGAGCAGGCGCCTCTGTTCGGGCCGCCCGACGGTACCGAGCAAGTCCGTGCCCTCGACCGGCACCAAGAGCGGCTCGCCCGACACCTCGGCGGCGGCTACCGGCTGATCCGCGGCGTCGCCGGCAGCGGCAAGACCCTCATTCTCACCCACCGAGCGAAGCACTTCGGCGAGCACTTCCCCGACTGGCGCATCCTGCTGCTCTGTTTCAACCGGGCACTGTCACACGCACTGGCAGCCGAGATGGACGGTGTCGACAATGTGCACACCAGAACGGTCGACGGTCTGGCGGCGGCGTTGCTCAAAGACGCCGGTCGACCCGCGCCATTCGAGCGGAAACCCAACTTCGAGGCGCGGCGTTCTGACGCGCTTGAGATCGCAACCCAGCTCGGCGCCGGGAAGAGATTCGACATGGTGCTCGTGGATGAGGCGCAGGACCTCGGGGAATCGGGCCTCGATCTGGCCTGGGCGATGCTGAAACCCGAACGGGACCACTTCGTGATCGCTCTCGACAGCGCTCAGAAGGTCTACCGGCGCCGGATGACCTGGAACCCACCCGACACAACGGCCCGAGGACGCGCGACCGTCCTCCGCACCAACTATCGCAACACCCGCGAGATCCTCGACCCCGCCCTCGCGGTCCTCCGCCTGTCAACCGACACAAACTCCAACGACGCAGACGCGGACGATCTGGACGTGCTCGTCATGCCCGAGGACGCGGTCCGCCACGGGATCGCCACCGCGATCGTGGCCTGCGGCGATCTGCGGGCCGAAGCAGACCACATCGCCAGGAAGGTTCAAGAATTGCGCAGAAGCGGCGCCGAGACCGATCACATCGCCATACTCACCGGGTCCAAAGAGTTGCGCACCCAGGTGACCAACCGTGTCCCCGACGCGGTCGACGCCGGCGACCTCGACGATCGCGGCGCCGAGGCGCGTGGCACCGTACGTGTGGCGACGCTACAACTGCTCAAAGGCCTCGAATTCCGCCACGTCATCGTCGGCGGCGCCAACCGCGTCTGGGTACCGAAGGATGACCAAAAGGCGCAGGACGACCAGCGCAGCCGACTGCTGTACGTGGCCATGACCCGCGCCACCGAGACCCTCACCGTGACCTACTCAGGCGAGGGGCTGATGAACTCGTTCCAAAAGCTTCCGATATGGGATCCGGGCCGGTGAGCCGCGATCGGCCTGCAGACCGACGAATCTCTGCGCCAGAGGCCAGAGAGCACAAGATGCGCGTGACTGAATTGTCTTCCTACATGTAGATGAACTATAGTTAGGTTTCGTTTATTCTTGCTGTCCACCGAGTAGGGTGGGTGGCAACTCTGGCAATGCCCTGGGGTCTCAGTCGGGCGCGACGGCGGAGGGCCGCCGGGGTGATCCGTCCATGGCCTGCGCTCGTTCGGGCTGTCGCCTCGGCACGTCGTCTCGTTGCGGCGCGATCGGCGGACGTCGCGCCGGGGACACTGTCACACCCCCTGGACAGAATTGGAACATGAGTACACAACTACCGCTCTTCCCCGAACCGGCCATGCGGGAACCCGCCGGCACACGCGCCAACCCTGCTGCCGCCTGGGTTCTCGACGAGGAGACTCGGGCCATCGGCAGGCGCCACGTCGCCGAGGCCCGCGCCATCCTGCGGGCCCGGCGGACCACCGCCGAGAGCCGAGGCCGGCACCACACCCACGCACAACCTGCCGCGTGACCCCTCACAACGATCGCCGCACCGCTCTTGGCTCCGGTCGCTCCCGCCCAACGGTCACTCGCGGCGACACGGGCAGCGCGACCGATCTCCGACATTGATCGCGACCACCGACCCGCCGTGGCATGCCACCGAGACCGTCGACGGGCAGCGCGACCGATCCCAGACATTGATCGCGACCCCGGCAAGGCCGGCCCGGTGGTTACTCCGGGCGACGGCCCCACTGCTGGTCGCAGGGGTACTGAGCGCACCCGGTGCTGCCTGCGCCTCGGCGGGTGAATCGGATGGGAGCGCCAACGACGGGGGCTCCGCCGGGGTCGTGCTCGCCGGCGTGGATGTCGAGGCCATCAGGGCGCGGCACCCGACGTCTCTCTTCGGCATCCCGCCGGCCGCGGCGCGGGCCGAGGTCCTGCGGGTGGTCGACGGTGACACCGTGGTGGTCGTCTTCGAGGGTGGCCGCACCGAGAATGTGCGGCTCATCGGCATCGACACGCCCGAGAAGCTCGGCGGCCACCTGCCGGCGGAGTGCTTCGGCGCCGAGGCGACCGCGTTCACCTCTGTCCTGCTGCCTCCGGGCACCCCGGTCCTGCTGACCGGCGGCGCGGAAACCCGCGACGTCTACGACCGGCTGCTGGCGTACATCCACCGAGCCGCCGACGGTCTGCTCGTGAACATGGCTCTCGCCCGCGAGGGGTACGCCGCAGCCCTATCCATCGCCCCGAACACCGACTATTCAGCCCACTTCGCCGGCGCCGTCGAGGCGGCGCGCGCCGAGAACCGGGGACTCTGGGCGGCCTGCGGCGGGCCCGACACGCCGCTTCCCGAATGACAGGAGTCGCCGCCAGCACGTGACACGAATCGCCGCTTCCGAGTCGCGGGAGTCAACGCCGGCGCGTGATACGAATCGCCGCCGAAGAGTGACCGGGGACTCGCCGCCCCCGCGGTCCGGCGAGTCCCCGACGGGCCGCGTGCAAGAGCGCCCAGACAGGCCGCTGCAGGCGAGACGCGGGTAGGGTCGGACGCGTGGGCACCCTGGTCGAGCGGCTCGGCTATCCCCCCGAGACACGCCTGCTGATCATCACCTGCGAGAACCTCGGCTGCGCGCACGCCACCAACGTGGGCGCCTACGACGTGCTGCGCGCCGGTATCGGCACCAGCGCCTCGCTGATGGTGCCCTGCCCCTGGGCCCGGGAAGCGGCCTCCGCCTACCGGGGCGAGGACGTGGGCGTCAACCTCACGCTGAACGCGCCGTTCGACAAGTACCGCTGGGGCCCCATCACGCTGGCCCCGTCGCTGCTGGACGGCGACGGAGGATTCCCCCGCACCGCCGGCGACCTCTGGGATCACGCCGACACCGACGAGGTGCGCCGGGAGTGCCGGGCGCAGATCGAGCGGGCCATCCTGTGGGGGTTCGACGTCAACCACCTCGGCTCGCACCTCGACGCCCTCAATGCCCGGCCCGAGTTCTTCGACGTGTACCTGGAACTGGCCGTCGAGTTCAACCTTCCGCTCCGCCTGCCGAGCGGGGACAGCGAGTCGACCTACGGCTTCCCGTTCCGGCGGCGGGCGGAGGAGCACGGCGTGCTGAGCCCCGATCGGGTGCTGCGCCCCCGCACCGCCGACGCCCTCGAGCAGGCGCTCGCCGAGATCGAACCGGGCGTGACCGAACTGGTCGTCAACCCCGGCATCGAGACGCCCGAGTTGCGGGCGGCGCACACCGGTTGGAACGACTGGGTCGGCCAGCACGAACTGCTCGTGGACACGGTGTCGCTACCGAAACTGCTGGAGCGCACCGGCGTCACGAGGATCGGCTACAGCAGCCTGCGGGCGGCGCAGACAGCGAAAAGCCT
>LXNI01000992.1_pt1 | contig 27976 bp, 27 predicted proteins | sample 809091 | NCBI WGS metagenome assembly LXNI01 (sample SAMN04870527, study PRJNA318959) | sponge metagenome | biome: 01000161; feature: marine sponge reef; material: water | host: Sarcotragus foetidus | place: Greece: Milos, Mediterranean Sea | collected 2013-05-29 | depth 5-7 m | reverse complement strand
CAAGACCCTGCACGGCGCCACCTTGCATTTGACCTTCTACGTACGATGGGTGAATCGCACGACCAGCGTCTTGCACTGCAGTGAACGCTTTCACATCCACTTTACCAGTCTCGTGATCCACATCAACGTCCGTCCAGTTCACTGAGAACGACGCACCAGGACCTTGTGCGTTTAAGCTAGCGCGACCTAGCAGAGGTCCACCAGTACGACCGGCCGAACGGGCGATATCCGCCAAGCTCAGTGGTTTAACGTCAGCATTTACTCCTGGTTTCGGCACTGCTTGGCCATCTTCCCAATCGACTTGATCAACGTCAAGTTCCCACGTCAGCGCAGCGCGCTCCTTGCATTGTGCAATGATGTCTTCACACGCTTCGATCACTGCCATGCCGGTTGCGAACGTCGTCCGGCTACCGCCGGTCGTGTTGCAATATCCGGTCGCTTCAGTATCTCCAACGTGCGCATTGATGTTTTCGTAGGGTATACCCAGCGTTTCAGCCGCCATCAAGCACATTGAGGCACGTGATCCACCAATATCAGGACTGCCTTCCATGATGGTGACAGCGCCGTTCTCGGCGATTCGAATCTCTGCGCTAGACTGCATGCCTATGTTGAACCAGAATCCAACCGCGACGCCACGTCCTTGGCCTTCAGCCGGCGGCGTCGTGTAGTTCGGGTGGGCTTTCGCCGCCTCAAGACAGGCACGTAAGCCAATCGCGGGAAACTGCGGACCATATGGTGCAACAGTACCTTCATCAGCAGCGTTCTTAAGTCGTAGATCTAGGGGATCCATATCCAACTTACGCGCTAACTCGTCGAGTGCACACTCCATCGCATGCATCGATTGCGGCGCGCCCGGTGCTCGATACGCTGCTACCTTTGGTTTGTTGACAAGCACATCGTGACCTTCAATACGGAAATTCTCAAGGTCGTAAGGTGCGAGCACGGACATGCAGCCGGGACCAACAGGGGCACCCGCAAATGCACCCGCTTCGTACGCCAACCATGCCGTTGCGGCCGTAATCGTGCCGTCATTCTTCGCGCCGACTTTCACTCGACACAGCGTCGCTGATGTCGGTCCAGTGGCTCTAAACACCTCTTCCCGAGACATGACCATCTTGACAGGTCGCCCGCTCAGTTCGGAGAGTTTGACCGCAATAGGTTCAAGATAGATCGTCGTTTTACCGCCGAAGCCACCACCGATCTCAGATGGAATGACACGGATATCGCTCACCTGCTTGTTCAAGCAGTTGGCTGTCATGCTGCGAACGTCGAACTGACCCTGTGTGCAGCACCACACCGTTGCCTTACCTTCCTCATTGATTGTCGCGGTGCAGGCGTGAGGTTCGATATAACCCTGATGTGCTGTTGGTACGCGATACGTACCTTCAACGACAACATCTGCGTCCGACAAGCCTTTTTCAACATCACCGCGTTCAAACTTGGTGATCGCTGCGATGTTGCTAGCTGGCTGTGATGTATCACCATTTGTATGCAACGACTCGTTAACGAGTGTCGCACCAGCTGCGATGGCATCGTCAATCGACAACACTGGTTTAAGGGGTTCGTACTCAACCTTGATCTTTTCAAGTGCCTGCTCAGCGATGAACGCTGACCGCGCAGCAACCGCAGCAACCGCATGACCGTGGTACAGGACTTTCTCTTTCGCTAGGACGTTATCCCCAAGGTCACCACCACCCGGAATGTCTTTGCCGGCAACCGCCGCCAATACACCGTCCACCGCCAACGCTTCAGAAAGATCAACGCTCTTTATACGTGCATGAGCATGCGGGCTTCGAAGGATCTTGCCGTGGAGCATACCCGGCAGGTTCAAGTCCGCGCCAAAGTTGGCACGGCCTGTTACTTTCTCGACCCCGTCAGGTCGAACCGGCCTAGTGCCGATTGCTTTTAAATCTACTGCTTCCGCCATCGTATCTCTCCTTCAGCTAAGCGGGTGACGCTAATTCATCGGCGGCGTCTTGAACTGCACGTACGATTTTGTCGTAACCGGTGCAGCGGCACAAATTGCCCGCGAGCCAATATCGAATCGTCGTTTCATCCGGATTCGGGTTCTTCTCCAGTAGCGCTTTCGCCGCTACGATGAAGCCTGGCGTACAAATGCCGCATTGCAGTGCAGCGTGCTCCAGGAATTTCTGCTGTATGACATGGAGACCGTCGCCATCCGCGACACCCTCGATCGTGTCAATTGTCTTGCCTTCCGCTTCCGCGCCGAGAACCAGACAAGAGCAAACGAGCCGCCCGTCCAGCATGACGGAGCATGCCCCGCAGTCACCCGTTGCACAACCCTCTTTCGTGCCTGTTAAACCCAATCCGTCACGCAGTGTGTCGAGCAATGAATCGTTAGGTTCAACCAACACATCCATGGGCTGGCCGTTGACTGTGGTTGAAATGTGTACTTTTGCCATCTTCTACTTCTCCGTTTCTCGCCTACGACGCCTTTGCTCGGTCGCGGGCGATCTCACCCGCCCGTTTGCACAGCACGCCAACTACCTTAATGCGGTACTCAACCGTACCACGCTTGTCTGTTATCGGAGATGCGGCCGCAGAGCATGCCGCGGCAGCGGCATCAAGCGCGGTGGCATCTACTTGCGTACCGACCAATGCCTCTGCAGCGTCTGGAACCAATAACGGCGTAGGGGCTACAGCGCCGATTCCAACTCTTGCAGCGGTGCACGTACCGCTGTCGTCGAGCGTCAGACGTACGCCTGCGCCGGCAACCGCGATATCCATCTCTGTGCGTGGGATGAAACGAAGGTATGCATCACCGGTATTGCCTTTCGGCGCGGGCACGCGCAAGCCGAGTAGGAACTCGTGGGGTGCCATGCAATTTGTACCAACGCCCGTTACGAAGTCCTCTACGGGGACATTTCTTTCCCCGTCAGAGCCTACGATATGGCACACTGCGCTGTTCGCGATAAGTGCGGGAATGGTGTCGCCAGCTGGTGAGGAATTGCATAAATTTCCGCCGATCGTGGCGCGTCCTTGGATTTGAGTCGAACCGATCAAATCTGCGGACTCGACAAGTCCAGGCAGTTTACTCTTCAACTCAGCATTTTCGTTCAAGATTGCCGATGCGATTGCCGAGCCGATGTAAATCTCGTCTTCGCCAATTGTGAGCACATTAGTCTCGGCCAACTGCTTGATGTCAACAATCAGTCGGGGTCCGCGATCGTTTGATCGCATCTGTACAAGCACGTCAGTGCCCCCAGCCAAGACCTGAGTACGCGTCCCGCTATCTGCGCTGCTCGACAACAACTCGATTGTGCTGTCAACAGAAGCGGGCGCAGCATACGCATAGTCGCCCATGAATTGCCCCTTTCGCTATAAATTTGAGCGGGAATTTATATCATGCAGGTGGCGTCTTGTTATGAACGACCAACTATTACCGAGACGTATTCGAACTCGCTTTCGAGGGACATGATGTGTATCTAAACGCATACAACACTCACATCGACCACTTAATCGACGATTGGCGTCGGTTGATGGGTTCAAACAGATTTGACGCTGTTGTCGTTCACGCGGGTTCAAATCAAACTTACTACGGCGATGATCAAGAGCCGCCTTTCCATGCCTACGGACACTTTTTGAGATGGATACCTCAGAACGACTGCGAACATGCAGTGCTGGTCGTGCCAATGGCGGCGAAGCCTATTCTTTTCTGGTATGCCCCTTCGGACTACTGGTATCTACCTAGCGACGCTCCAGATTTTTGCGAAGAGGTCTTTGACGTACGAACCTACGCAGAACTAGACGACCTTCGGAAAGAGCTGCGTGAGTTGACACGTACGTTCTCAAACGTAGCGTCCCTCGGTCAATCAATCACTTCGAGTGATACCGACGCGGAGAACGCTCGAATCAAGAAACTCCAACGACAGCTCGACTTTCGGCGCGCCTTCAAAACGAGTTTCGAGCGGAGGTGCATGGAAGCAGCAACAGCGTGCGGCGTTTTAGGACACCGCGCAGCCTCGCAAGCGTTTTCGAACGGTGAAAGCGAATACCACATCCATCTCGCTTACCTTGAAGCGAGTTCACAACACGAAGCAGACCTGCCTTATCCAAGCATTGTCGCTACGAATCGTCATGCTGCTACCTTGCATTACCAGAAGTACGATCGAGAACCCGCAGGCAAGGTCCATAGCCTTCTAATCGACGCTGGTGGTAAGGCATTTTGCTATCACTCGGACATTACGCGAACGTACGCGGCTGCGGAAAACGACGAGTTTGCAACGCTGATTGATTACGTAGATGACGCCCAACAAGAAATCATCCAGGAGATAACCGTAGGAAAGTCATTTCTGGATTTACATGAAAGCATGTGTCATAAAGTCGCGAACATCCTGTGCCAAGATAAGTTCTTGACATGCTCGCCCACGACAGCGTTTGAAGAAAGAATGGTTGATGCGTTCTTCCCCCATGGCTTAGGGCATTTACTTGGGCTGCAGACTCACGATGTCGGTGGGCGATTATTGGACGATGGAGTTATCGAGTCTGCGCCTCACAGTCGTTATGAGAGTCTTCGTCTATTACGCCCCATCGAGCCAAATATGGTCTTCACCATCGAGCCAGGGATTTATTTCATTCCGAGTTTGTTGAAGAGATGGCAAGGTCATCATGATTTCAACTGGGAAAAGATTGAACGATTTCTGGACTACGGCGGCGTTCGTATTGAAGACAACGTCCTTGTTACTGAAGACGGTGCAGTTAATCTGACGCGCGAAGCATTCAACGCCGCAAACGCTGATGGCGCTTCAGCAATTCCTGCCACTTGATTAACAGACGCAACATCTGACGTTCCCGATCAAGCCCAGGCACCTCTCGAAACTGTCGCCGCACATCACTCAATTCATCATAGAATGTCGCAACTGGAGAAACGATGGCGCTGTTGCGCGCTAATCGCAGCGTGACGTACTGCCATCGCAGCAATATATCGTCTGCCTCTTCGCTTCTCAATTCACGAGCGAGCGCAGTCAACGACGTTTGTTTTCTAGCAAATTGAGATAGCGCCGCAGTCAAGTTAATGCGTTTTTGCTGATGCGCTGCGTGCGCGGCATACGGTGCGCCGCCGTAATCCATGAGGAAATCGGAAAGGTCCGTTGCTTCGTCAAATCGATTCTCAAGGAATTCTGCAATCTGCTCGTCGGACCCGCTCTGAACCACGAATTTCATACAACGACTGCGAATCGTGGGTAACAGTACTGCGCTGTTCGTCGTAACCAACAGCAAGTGCTTGTTTGCGGGCGGTTCTTCTAAGACTTTCAGTAGCGCTTGTGACGCCGGAATGCTTAATTTGTCTGCTTGATCGATCAGTACTAACTTCCGATCACCTTCTCGGGTGGTGGTGCTTAAGAATTCGATTGCGTCCCGGACTTGGTTAATTGAGATCAAACTTGCTCGACCCTCAATCCCGATATGAAAATAGTCCAAACGACGGTCCAAGTCAAAGCTTGGTTCCACGCCTAGCAACAACGTGGCCACACGGTCAGCAAGCTCAAACACACCCCAGCCGGGTGGTGATTCAAGGAGAATAGCGTGTGGAAGTCGCACGGTCTCTATGCTGTGCTCGATGGCGTCATACACAGTTTGCAGCCATGGTGGCAACGGAGCCGTAGTCACTTGTTCGCTGATTCCCTTACTAATCCTGCCAAGAGTTCGGTAACCTCTTGCTGAATCTCGATGATTGATCGTGTCGCATCAATCACATGAATACGTGATTCTTTGTTCGCAAGCGATAAGTAGGTAGCTCTGATTCGCTCGAAGAACGATCTATCCTCGCTCTCAAAGCGATCAAGAGTGCGATCTGCCAACCGATGTGGAATCATGTCGGACGGTAGATCAAGCAGGACCGTCAAGTCCGGTTTTATGTACAGCTCACCCATAGCGTGGACGAGGGACAGCACGCAGTCGACACCTAGCTCGCGACCACCACCCTGATACGCAATAGAAGAGTCCACGTAACGATCGCAAAGCACCCACGTACCGTTATTAATCGCGGGGATGATGACTTCCTCAAGCAACTGCGTCCGCGAAGCGAACATCAGAAAAAGCTCCGTCATCGGCATCAGGGTCTCATCCCGTGTCCGGAGCAGCACGCGACGCAATTCCTCGCCGATCTTCGTTCGACCGGGTTCATGCGTGACGAGAGTTTTTACCCCGTTTTCGTGAAGGTAGTCCGCAGCCCGCGCGATATTCGTGCTCTTCCCGCTGCCTTCCACTCCTTCGAAAGTGATAAACCGGCCTTTCACTCGAAAATCAATCTATCGTTCTGAACAACACAGCCTGACGGCAAGCGCTACCGATTCCGTATATAGCGTGCAACGGCTTGATTGTGTTCACTGAGTGTTTCACTGAATTGGCTCGTCCCATCGCCTCTTGATACAAAGTACAGCTCTTTACCTGGTGCTGGATTTGCCGCTGCCCTTATTGCTTCCCGACTCGCCGCACATATTGGGGTAGGTGGTAGACCTTTCACCCGATAGGTGTTATACGGACTATCCATTCGTAAGTCTCGCCGACGAAGGCGTCCACGAAAATCCTCCCCAAGCGCGTAAATCACGGTCGGATCGATCTGCAGATACATATCGAGCGCTAGCCTTCGATGGATGACTCCCGAGACGCGAACACGATCCGCCTGAATATGCGACTCGCGTTCGACGAGTGACGCCACTGTCAGCAGCTCGTACTTCGTCGCAACCTGAATGTCGTCTGAGGCACTGAACCACGCGAGGCTTAGTTCCTGATTCATCAAGTCAAACGCACTCTGTAGGACCGAAGATGCTGATTCACCTCGACGATATTGATAGGTATCTGGATAGAACAACCCTTCTCCGTGGGTAGCCGTAGTTCTAAGTTCCAGTTGGTCCACGATGTTTCTGGGGGTTACGCCATCGAGATCGTTTACTAATTTTTCGGTATTTCGCAGCAGGACGAGATATTCCTCAAGTCTTGCACCTTCGCGTAGCTGTACCGCGTACGTGATGACAGAACCTTCAACCAGCTTGTCTAGTACGCCAGTTAGTGAAACTTCACCCTCAAAGCGATATTCTCCCGCTTTGATTTTTTCACCTTTTTCGCGGTACCGCGCAAGCCACGCAAACGGCCACGCTCGCTTTACGATGCCGGTTTCTTCGAGTTCGTTGGCGACAGTTTCAAGTGTGTCGCCGTGCTGAATCAGAATGTCGACTGGCTCAGTCAACGTATGTGAAACAACATTTACATAACGGTAACCGTATATTGCAGCACCGCTAGCTGCCAGTATTAATAGCGCCGCGGCGAGCACAATCCACCGCATATCAGAAAGAGGCTAAACTCGACTAAAAATTAGACTGCCATTTGTGCCTCCGAATCCAAACGAATTCGAAAGTACATGATCAAGTTGGATATCTCGGGCGTTATGTGGAACGTAATCCAAGTCGCACGCCGGGTCGGGATTGTCTAGGTTTATCGTAGGATGGATTCGCTGGTCTCGAATCGAAAGTGCACAGAAGCCTGCCTCTACCGCGCCAGCGGCACCCAGGAGATGGCCGATCATGGATTTCGACGAGCTCACAGCGACCTGGGTATCTTCACCAAATACTGCTTTTATTGCAACTGTTTCGGCAATGTCACCTTGCGGCGTTGACGTGCCGTGCGCATTGACGTACTGTACGTCTGCTGGGGCGACTTCAGCATCATTCAATGCGTTCCGCATAGCAGCAACAGCACCCTGACCGCTATCCGGCGGACTTGTGATGTGGTAGGCATCGGCGCTCACGCCAAATCCTTTAAGTTCACAGAGGATGTCGGCATCACGACGCTTCGCGTGTTCATATTCCTCAATGACAAGTGCACCGGCGCCATCGCCTAATAGGAATCCGTCACGATCTAAATCCCAGGGGCGGCTTGCCTTCTCTGGTTCGTCGTTTCGCATGGACAACGCGCGCATGGATGCAAATCCAGCCACGGTCAATGGCGTCGTGGACCACTCCGAGCCGCCAACGACCATCGCGTCCGCTTCACCGTATTGAATCATGCGCGCACCATAACCGATATTGTGTGTGCCAGTGGTACACGCAGTCACGATCGCGATGTTGGGACCTAAAAAGCCGTGCTTGATTGACGCGTTACCGGCAATCATGTTTATAACGCTCGAAGGTACAAAGAACGGCGAAACTCGTCTAGGACCACGTTCCTCTAATACGGAGTGTGTGTCTTCGATCGTCTTGATACCGCCAATGCCTGAACCCATTGCGACACCAATCCGATCAGGGTCGGGCGCGTCGCCAATTCCAGCGTTCTCCACGGCTTGGTCGACAACCGCCAGCCCAATCTGTAGGAACGGGTCGAGACGGCGAGCCTCGCGTGGATCCATGTATTGACTGACGTCGAATCCCTTGAGACTTGCGCCGATTTGCACACGATGGGCACTGGCATCGAACGAATCGAGGCGATTGCCGCCGCTTACCCCATCCAATGCACTCTTCCACGACGTCGTCGTATCCAAGCCAATCGGGGTGATGAGGCCTACGCCTGTCACGACGACGCGACGTTTACTCATTGACGGTTCTACTAACCAGATTCGTTATGTCTATAGGTGTGGGACATACCACGAAAAGTCGCTCTATTCGTCGCCCACAACACTCTTGATGTAGTTGTGTGCTTCAGCGACCGTGGTGATATTCTCTGCGTCCTCATCGACAATTTCGATCTGGAATTCCTCTTCGAATGCCATCACGAGCTCTACGCGATCTAACGAATCAGCGCCAAGGTCTTCCTCAAGCGACGACTCGTCCTTGATTTCGTCGATTTCGACTTTCAGCTGCTTAGCCACAATGCTTTTGATGCGTTCCATTAATGAACTCATGGGTTGAATTCACTCCATAGCCAAGGACTTGTACGACGCTCGTTTAGATGACACCGGTAGTACGGTTAACGTCGTGCGAACAAAAGACTGAGCGAAGCGCGCAGTCCAATAAGGAGCGTATTTTATCAGTGACGCTTCCTGGGCGATATGGAACAATCGCTATTTGTTCACGTCGTACTCAGGTTCGTCGTTAGTACGACAGCATGCCGCCATTTACGGCGATCGTCTGCCCTGTAATGTACGAGCTCTCGTCACCGGCGAGAAACGCGACCACGTCCGCAACCTCATTTGGTGCACCGACACGACCAAGTGGTATGCGCGATACTAATTGTTCTATCGCCTTCTCCGGCAATTCTGCTGTCATGTCCGTGTCGATGAATCCAGGTGAGACGCAATTGACAGTTATTCCTCTGCTGCCTAATTCCTGTGCCAGACTTCTCGTAAATCCCTCGATACCAGCCTTTGCGGCAGCGTAGTTCGCTTGACCCGGATTTCCCATCCGCCCCACTACTGACCCCACATTGATGATTCGACCCCAACGTTCACGCATCATGCTGCGCAGAAATGGTTTGCAAATTCGATGTAGCGACACCAAGTTTGTATTAATCACTTCGAACCAATCGTCATCCGACATTCTTAGAAAGAGATTGTCCTTCGTGATACCCGCGTTGTTTACCAAAATCGAAACGGTATGCTCGCGTGTAATCTGTTCGAACGCCGCAGCGACTGAATCCGGTGCCTCTACCCTCAACTCAATTCCGGTACCGTTCTCGCCGAGTTCGTCATTGATTCGAGCGACTCCTTCATGCGAGGTGGCAGTGCCGAACACGTAGCTTCCGTCGCTCGCCAAGCGCGACGCAATCGCCGCACCAATTCCTCGACTAGCTCCCGTCACTAGCGCGACTCGATCAGCCACTACGCAATCGCTCCGAGAACATCATTGAAATCCTCAAGCGTACTTATCGGTTTGCATTTCATCCGACGATCGATTCGACGGGCGAGTCCCGACAGGACCTTGCCCGGACCGCACTCGACCAACGCTTCGCAGCCATTCGACATCATTGCAGCCACGCAGTCAGCCCACCGCACGGGATTCGTCAACTGGCTGATCAGACGGTCACGAATCTCATCAGCACTCGTCGTTGCCGTCGCATCCACGTTTTGAAAGATCGGGCATGAGGGGTCTCGCATATCCGTGCTCGCTAGCAGCTGCTCTACACCGTCAGCCGCCGGTTTCATCAATTCGCAGTGGGAAGGCACACTTACATCGAGAGGTACCACACGTTTTCGTTTGTCGCCTTCCGCGAGTACGCGCTCAACGACTTCCTGAACTGACTTCGCGGCGCCCGCTATCACGACCTGACCAGGTGAATTAATGTTCGCTGGTGTAACTACGCCGTCGACGTCATTGCAAATCGCACTTAGTTCATCTAATTCAACACCCAACACTGCCGCCATCGCACCTTCTCCGCTCGGCACGGCCGCTTGCATGAGTTTGCCACGTTCGTGCACCAACTTAATCGCATCTCCGAACTCAAAAACACCCGCAGCCGTTAGCGCGGAATATTCGCCTAGACTATGACCCGCGACTGCGCTTGGCGCGGCGCCGCCTGATTCCCGCCACACTTCAAAAAGCGCAACGGAGGTCGCCAGCATGACCGGTTGCGTGATCTCTGTCTGGTTTAGACGTTCTTCGGGTCCTTCCGCTATCAACGACAAAAGATCTTCGTCGATGATGCTAGACGCCTGAGCTAGCCGTTCGTCTAGATGAGAAAAGGCGTCGCGAAGGTCAGCTATCATCCCAACGGCTTGAGCGCCTTGCCCAGGGAACACGTATCCGATCTGCAATGGACTTACTCCTTATTAAAAAATTCTTCAATTTTGTCCGGTACACGCAATTTGACCTCCCGCACAGCTTGGTCAATCGCCGCAGTCATTCCTGCTTTCGTTGTACTGTTGTGACTCTTCACTACTACGCCATTTAGGCCGACGAAACTCGCGCCGTTATGCTGTTGAGAATCTAATTTCTTCATGAGACGGCGAAATCGTTTCCTTGCGGGTTTACGGATCAGTTTCGACGCGTCTTCACCGCTATCTTCTGCTAATTCGTGAAGAAATACATCGCGGATGAAGTTGACGGTACCTTCCACTGACTTTAGCGCAATGTTTCCAGCGTAGCCATCCGTCACGACCACATCGGCTGTCCCGTCAAATATCCTGTTCGGTTCAACGAAACCAACAAAATCCATGTCACGCGTCCGCTCAAGCATGTGTGCCGCGTTCTGCAGAAGCGCCGGACCTTTGCGCGACTCAATCCCAATGTTCAACAACGCCACGCGCGGTTTCTTAACGCTACCCACCTCGCAGGCGTATGCAACGCCTAATTTCGCAAACTGATGCAATGTTTCAGGCTTTCGAACGATATTCGCGCCGAGATCAAGCATCCAAAACGGACGCCGCCGTCCGTCGAATTCTTTTATGACAGCAGGGCGGTCAATACCTTCAGGGGTGTGCAAGAGATGGCGACCCAGTGCCATAAGTGCACCCGTGCTACCGACACTGACGAAGCCGTCGATCGAACCATCCTGGAGCATGTGCATGCCGATATGCATTGAACTCGGGTGTCGTTCCGTTAGCACCTCTCGAAGCGAATCCTGTTCATGAACCCAATGGTCGCAATGAACGATGCGCTCGTCATCGAAAGTGCCTTGCTCGAGAGCATGTCGATCGCAAATAATCGAAAGTTCGCACTTGGGATAACGATCAAGGGCAGCAATAGCTCCTTCTAAGAGTACTGCCGCTGGTAGTTCAGCGCCTAATAGATCGACCGCGATCCGACACCGTTGAGACATAGTCGCAGACTTGAATCTGCGGAGACATTAATCGTCGTCTAAATCGACTTCCGCGCCAACGACTTGCTCGCCTTTGTAGATACCATCTGGGCTAACATGATGCCGAAGATGGATGTCTCCGGTGAGAGGATCCATTGACACAGCAGGCTTCTTGATCTTTTGATGAGTGCGGCGCTTATCGCGCTTTGACCGCGTTTTGCGGTTCTTTTGGACCGCCATAGTTCAGTCCTGGTGAGAATCTGTCCGGAAGCGCGTAATTATCGTTTATCGTTTGAGCAGCTCGCGTAAATTCGCGAAAGGTTTTTGCGTGGTCTCTACCAATCCAACAGCTTTAGCATCATCCACGAGGTTTTCACACACTTGCTGATTTTCACAAACGCGCCACGGAATGCTCATGATGAGATCATCTTCAATCAGCTCGCTGACGTCAACGGGATTGTCAGTTACCACAATCACATCAGCTTCAGGTAATAGATCGCGTGCACGTTCCTCCGTTCGTACGATGCGAGCATCAATGTCAGCACAAATCGTTGTCGTAACGTACTCCGCACAGCGATGGCAAGCTACATCGGCTGCGACTGTCGCTTGACCTTGCATCCTGATATGGCCATCTTCATCAAGTGAAAAAGCCAGTTGCACGTCTACCGACTCGCAATCAGTTTTCAACTCTTGCGCAAGTCGTTCAAACGAGGAAATCGGCACAGCGCCACGCCAGCGGCGATTGTTCCGAGCATAGTCACGCGGCGAGAGGTTCACGGCGTCGATATATAAATTAAAGAGACCCATTAAATAGTAGCGAATTCTCAAACACACGTTTCTCCTCGAGCGTACGACATTCGTGAAACCACTGCGACCATCATTGCGATTTCATAGCAACACCCGATGACAACACGAAGACTCATCCTCGCATCAGGATCTCGTTATCGGCGGCAACAACTATCGGTCGCGGGTTATGAATTTGAGGCGATTCCACCGAATATTGACGAAACTCCGCAGCCAAACGAACTGCCGCACGAATTGGCAAAACGATTAGCTTTCCAAAAAGCGGTCGCCGTGTTGACGTCTCGACCGAATGCGATTGTGATCGGCGCCGATCAGGTGTGTGCTCTCGGGGACCAATCTCTCGGCAAACCCGGGACAACTGAAGCCGCTAACGCGCAACTTCAGCTCATCGCTACACAAGTCGTGACATTTCACAGTGCTGTTGCGGTTTTGTCCGCAAACAAATCTCACCAATTCATCGTCCCGACCGAAATCGTCATGCGCGACTTGACACCATCCGAAATCGCTAAGTACGTCGAGTTGGATTCACCAATTGACACCGCAGGCGCGATCAAATCTGAACTCCGAGGACCTCATCTGTTTAGTCGGGTAACGTCCGACGACCCATCCGCCTTGATTGGCCTACCGCTCATTAGATTAGCGGCCGCACTCCGCGAATTTGGTATTAATCCCCTCTCGCCAGACGATCCCAAAACTTAAGTATTTCCTCTGGCACCGGAGCTTCCACCTGACCGATGTCGGGCAAATCAAGCGTACGAGCATGCAGCATCAAACGAGGCGCTCGTGGCTGAAATTTGCGATTGCCGTACTTACGATCCCCAAGAATTGGATGGCCCGCATACTGCGTGTGTACGCGAACTTGGTGCGTACGTCCAGTCACGGGACGCGCAGCTAGCCACGTTGCGACACGACGGTGTGCGACCAAGTCAAATACGGTTCGAGAAGGTTGTCCTACATCGCTGACACGGACACGACGTTCGCCGTTTGCCAAGTGAAAACGTTCGAGCGGTGCGTCAACGCTCGTCTTCGAATTCGGCCAAGTGCCTTCGACTATCACGTCATACGTTTTCTTAATCTCGTTTTCCCGAAACGCGCTGTGGTAAGCGGTTAGAGTCTTACGGTCTTTCGCGATCACCAAACAGCCCGAAGTCGCTTTGTCCAATCGATGGGCAAGTTGCAGGTCACTGTTACTGAAGACTTGCTCAAGTGTTTCGGCGATGCCGAATGATTCACCGCTACCACCATGGACGGCCATACCAACTGGCTTGTTGAGTACGATCACCTGGTCGTCCTCGTGCAATACCGCATTCCTGATCTTCTCAATCCAAACACGAGGAGCCTCGGCAGATTCACGAGGCTCGGCCACTCGAACAGGTGGAATTCGGACTTGATCGTTGTATTCAAGTCGAGAACTAGGTCGCCGCCTTGAGCCATTAACACGAACTTCGCCCGATCGAATCATCCGGTATACGCGACTTCGAGGCACACCTTTCAAGTGATTCAATAGAAAGTTATCGAGACGTTGGCCAGCGCGCGCGCCGACGGGTACTAGTTGGACGCTTGCCATATCAAAGTGACGCCACGTCAAAGCGGCCGATCGTTTAGCCTGGTCCGACCAAACGAACGTCTTTAACCCGATGCAATCGGCGTAAGCTCACGATGACCAAGGACGCTTCATCAAGCCCGCTGACTTGGACCCAAATATCCGCTGTAGCCTCTTTATCTATGGCTGGTGCACCAAGTTTCAGATTGACAATATTCACGTTCAATTCCGCGATTTCGCGTGTAATGTCGCGAATCAGGTTCTTACGGTCTAGTGCTGATAGATGAATCTGCATCGTGACTTTCGAATCATCATCTGACTGCAATAGTTCACTTACTTCACGTTGAAGTTGTGCGATCTCTACAAGCATTTGTCGCGCTTTCATCGAGCCTAACGCGACTTCGATGAACAAATCGTCAGGCGAGCCGAAATCCAATGCCCGCGCTGCCTCTTCCGGACTGAGTTTTAGGTTTAAGCGCGTGATCTCTTGCTGAACCCAATCTCGACCTGCTTTCACATTGTGAGTTCGATCAAAATCTTGAAAGTAACCGCGCAGCAGTTCACGTGTCTTCGATGTCTTGAAGTACATGAGGTCAGGATCAAGCCACTCGCGCTGTGGCGTCGCGCGAGGCTGTGTCAAGACTTCCACCGTTTGACCAGTCTTCAAAACCGTGTTTAAGGCAACCTCTTCTCCGTCCACAAGCGCACCAACACAGTGCAGACCGATGTCCGTATGCACTTTAAACGCGAAATCTAATGCTGTCGATCCTGCTTGTAAATCCACGATGTGTCTTTGTGGAGTCGAAACATAGGTCACCCGCTCAGCGTCGCTGTCTTCGCGACTCGTCACGTCAGTCGATTCGACCGGGTCTAGCGTCTCATGCCAATTCAAGACTTCTCGCATCCAGTCGATTGACTCATCTTCCAAACTCGCGTCGTTTTCTCCCTTATAGCTCCAATGTGAGCAGACGCCTAGTTCAGAATCGACGTGCATTTCCCGCGTACGAATCTGGACCTCTAACACTCTTCCCTGTGGACCATACACGGCTGTATGCAAGGATCGATAACCATTCGACTTGGGGTTCGCAATGTAGTCGTCAAATTCCTCGCTGATAAATGGCCATGACGTATGAACGACTCCGAGAACCTGGTAACACTCAGGCACAGAATCGACAATTACGCGGATGGCAAGCACGTCGTGAACATCGTTGAATGCGATGTTCTTCTCGCGCATTTTCCGGTAAATCCCGTAGATGTTCTTAGCACGACCTAGTATTTCAGCGGTGATACCTAGTTCGTTCAATCGCCATCGCAAATCAGACTGGATTTTCGATACCAGTTCCTCTCGCTGTGACCTTCGCTCTTTAAACCGCGATGCGATGTCTCGGTAATCGATTGGTTGGAGACACCGGAATGCGTAGTCCTCGAGAACCCATTTCAACTGCCAAATGCCAAGACGACTAGCAAGTGGCGCGTAGAAATGCAGTACCTCACGCGCCGCGCGCTTGTTCGCATCTGAACCGTCGAATTGCTTCGGGTGCAAACGCACCAAGCGCTCAACCATTTTCAAAACCAGCACACGCGGGTCATCGATCATCGCCATGAGCATGCGTCGAACGTTGTCAGATTGGCGACGATTTCGCCGAACCTGAAGCAATGCGCTTGAAGTTGCTGCTGAGTCAGCGCTAGTTAGGCGCACTAACGTCGATAGTAGCTTCCCCGCATCGCCGCCTCCGATCACGTCTAGATCGAGGTCACCATCGATTACTGCGAAGAACGCGTATCCTGCGATTAGCGTTGACGAATCCACTGGCAACTGCAGTAACTGATCAACTAATAAGTTGGCCTGTTCTAGTCGATCCGCAGCTGCAAGTGAGTTTTCGATCCGTTCGATTAAGGCACGGTTAGCTTCGGTTAGCCTGATCCTAGATCTGGATTTCGCAACAAACCCGTTGGGCTGGATCTGCGGAGTATCGGCAAGTTCAGCCACGTGTCGCGGTTCCTTGGGCCGACTCACGAAAGTGTTTTGCCGAAAGTAACGATCTCGCTTTGAGCGCTGTCTCGCCGAGATGATGGTTTAGCGCATCTCGAAGAATGAGCTTCGCAGCCTGGCGCGTTTCGGGCCGTTCAAAACGATCGATGGATATATTCAATAGCACGTGTCCTGGGTAGGATGCATTGGTGGCATCTTCTGACTTCCTAAAGCCAGATAACGGGTCAAAGATGTAGTGACAATTTGACAAAATTAACTCACCTGTTGCTTGCTCGCGATGGAATTCCAACTCGAATCCCAACGCTTTCAGAAATCTCTGTTCGAATGTACGCAACACGACGTCTAAATCCGCGGATTTGTTCTCAAGGTGGCGTACGGTTGCTTGATATACGGGTTGGACATCATCGACGACCTGGTTTTCACGCATGCCGCGACGCACGAGTTCATTTAAATATAGACCGGCATAAATCGCTTCGCCGATCAAGGTAGACACGCTCTTAAGTTCACATGAACGGACCGTGACTAGACCGACTCGAGGCCGCCAACTCATGACGTACTCTGAAAATAAGTCAATCGGAGTTGCACCCTTTCGTTTTGCACCCCGGTACAGTGCGTGAACGTAGCGAGATTCGCTCGTGAGCACTTCAAGCAAGAGGCTCGTCTCACTGTAGGCGCGTTTGCGAAGTACATAGCATGTCTCGAAGAGCATCGACGTATTACCGGTAGCCTAATTCAGCCATGCTTTTACGGTCGTCGGTCCAACCCGATCGCACGCGAACATGCAAACGCAAATCGATCCTCTTCCCCAGGAAATCTGAGATGTTGTGTCGCGCCGATTCACCGATTGACCCGAGACGACTACCGCCTTTCCCGATCACGATGCGCTTCTGACTGACGCGCTCAATGCAGATCGACGCAAAAATGGTCGTATGTTCTTCGTCCGACTCCTCGATTTTTTCAACCAGCACCGTACTACGATGAGGTAATTCAGCACCTAACTGACGCACGACCTGTTCACGAATCATCTCGCCTACTAAGAACGACGTTGATCGGTCCGTGACTTCGTCAGCACTATATAAGTGCGGACGTTCGGGTAACTCGCTTTCAACCGCGTCTAACAACATGTCCAACCCTTCGTTGCGTAACGCGGCAATCGGAACGATCGCTCGAAAGTTCCTCTTCTGTGACAGTTCATTGATGAGTGGCAAGAGTAGAGACTTGTTTCTTAAGCGATCAACTTTCGTAAGTACACAGATCACAGGAACCTCAGTACTTGAAAGATATTTCAGCACTGTCGCATCACCATCTCGCCAGCCAGTACCTTCGACTAAGAACAGTATGACATCAACGTCCTTTAGCGTGCTCAAGGCTTGTCGATTCATGTAGCGTTCGATGGAATTTCCGGATCGCTTTCTACCCGCATTGATTCCTGGTGTGTCCAGGAATAGAAACTGACTGTGTCCCCGCGTTAGCACGCCGAGAAGTTGATGGCGCGTGGTCTGAGGCTTACGCGATGTGATGCTCAACTTCATGTCTAGGCAATGGTTCAGTAGCGTGGATTTGCCAACGTTCGGTCGTCCGATGATCGTGATGTAGCCTGACTTAGTTACTGAACTCATTTCGTGCTCGCAACGTGTGACAGGACATTGTGTGCAGCGCGCCGCTCTGCTTCCCGTTTCGAAGGTGCAGCAGCTTTGCCCACATGCTTGACACCGACGACTTTACATCGCACGTGCCACAGCTCACCATTTTTATCGGATTCATGCTTCACCACGTCATATTGAGGCGGTTTGAAACCATTTGAAACCGCCCATTCTTGAAGCTGCGTCTTGGCATGTCTTTCAATCACAGTGGATTGATCGTCAAGCGGGCGGATGTGTTCGTCCACGAATTGCTGAACCGCCCCAATGCCGCCGTCCATGGCGAGCGCGCCGATTACCGCTTCAAGTGCGTCGGCGCATATCTTTGGACTCTTTTGCCGCTCGCCTTGGATGCTTGCGCCGATCAGCATGCGACGATCAATACCAAGGCCGATCGCGATCTGCGCGAGACGATGGTTGTTAACCAGGTTTGCCTTGCTCTCAGCAAGCTCACCAACCGCTAGCTGCTCGTGTTCTTGATACAACGCAACACTAACCGCATAACCTAATGCCGCGTCACCGAGGAATTCGAGTCGCTCGTTATCTTCGCCTCGAGAGCTTGCATGAACCAATGCACGCCTAAGAATCGTTTCGTCCTTAAAGCGATAGCCTAGAGCATTCTGTAGTTCGGTGAGGTCATCACCACTCATGGTGCATCGCAATCGATCTTGAACAGAACGAGTTCAAGCGCCATTCGCCATGATGCCCAATGAATCCAAGATTTGCCGCGCCGCAGCAGTTTCCGCTGCTTTCCGCGACCGTGCAGAAGCTGTACGTGTGATGGCTAATCGTTTGATTGAGCACTTCACGTGCCAGTTCGCACTACCCGATCGCTTAGGATCTTGAACGACATCGTACTCCGGATACTCCATACCTTGCTTCGACACCCAATTCTGAAGGGCGGTTTTGGGGTGCATTTGCGTTTCTTCAAGCGTAGGTAAGGTCTGGATGACGTACTTGTCGATGAACTTACTGGCGGGTCGAAGACCGCCGTCTATGTAAATGGCGCCAATCAAAGCTTCGACCGCATCCGCATACATCTTGACGCCACGATTTTCAACTTTGTAGAGCCCTTTCCCGATGAACAGCTGTTCGTCTAATCCGAGATTAAGTGCGACAGATTGCAGATGGACATTGTTGACGCTCATGATTTTCAATTGTGTCAACGTACCTTCGTCGATGTCGGGATATTGCCGATACAGATACTCAGACACGACCAGTTCGAGAACGGCATCGCCGAGAAACTCAAGTCGTTCATTGTTCACGCGATCGACGCTAGCATGCGTCAACGCCTCGTCAAGCTGCGTAAGGTCTTTAAATCGATAACCTATTCGAGTTTGAAGACCCCAATGACGAAAAAGACCAAGGATCGAGTCATAAAGATTGAGCTTCATCGATCGACACTAAGGGCGGCAAGAAAAGCTGCCTGCGGGATATCAACCTTCCCGACCTGCTTCATCCGCTTCTTGCCTTCCTTCTGCTTTTCCAACAGCTTCTTCTTTCTCGTCACGTCGCCACCATAGCACTTTGCCGTGACGTTTTTGCGATACGCCTTCACAGTTGTACGTGCAATAACCTGCCTGCCGATCGCCGCTTGGATCGCAACATCAAACATCTGCCTAGGGATCAGGGCTTTCATTGACCTTGCCATTTCCCGACCTCTGGCATTCGCCCGTTCACGATGCACGATCATCGCAAGACTGTCGATTTTTGTACCGTTGATCAAGATGTCTACTTTGACGAGGGGTGCCGCTTCGAAGCGATCGAATGCATAGTCAAGCGAAGCGTAACCACGACTTACAGACTTCAGTTTATCGAAGAAGTCAAGAACAACCTCGCTCATCGGGATGTCGAACCGCAATGACACCTGCCCACCCGTGAAGAGCATGCTTTTTTGCACACCGCGACGACCGATACAAAGTTCGATGACATTGCCAAGGTAGTCGTGTGGCACCAGGATGTTGACCTCGCCTATGGGTTCACGGATCTCCGCCAACTGACCCGAATCCTCGAGCTGTGACGGATTGTCAATCCTTAACACACTGCCATCCCGTTCAACGACCTCGTAAACCACGGAAGGCGCAGACGTAATCAAGTCCAGGTCGTACTCCCGCTCCAGTCTTTCTTGCACGATCTCCATATGGAGCATCCCAAGAAACCCACAGCGAAAGCCAAACCCAAGTGCATCGGAGGTTTCCACATCAAATTGGAGCGCTGCATCATTCAAACACAGTTTCTCTAAAGCGATTCGCATCGCTTGAAAGTCGTCCGAATTGGACGGATATAAGCCAGCGAATATCTGGGGTTTCGCCTTCGCGAACCCCGCTAATGCGGGTGTGTCGCTATTGGCCGAAATCAGCGTGTCACCAACAGGCGCTCCATGAATGTCTTTGATTCCTGCAACAACGTAGCCGACTTCGCCACTCCGTAACGTTTCGACTTCTTCGCGACGCGGAGTAAAAATCCCAACTTCATCGATTGTGTGAATCTGCCCGACTGAATACGCGACGATACGGTCGCCTTTACGCAACTCGCCACCGAAGACACGAACTAACGAGACCACACCTAGATAGTTGTCGAACCATGAGTCGACGATGAGCGCTTGAGGACCGTCCACATTCGATGCCTCCGGTGCAGGTATTCGTTCTACCAGCTGCTCAAGTAGCTCGTCAATCCCTTCACCAGTTTTGGCACTGATCTTTAGTATGTCGTCGGTGGAGAGTCCAATGATTTCATCGATTTCCGTCGCTACGCGATCCGGATCAGCCATCGACAAATCCATCTTGTTCAACACGGGTATGACTTCGACACCCAAGTCGATTGCGCTATAGCAAGTCGCGACTGACTGCGCTTCAACACCTTGCGCTGCATCGACCACCAACAACGCCCCATCACACGCCGTCAACGATCGCGACACTTCGTAGCTGAAGTCGACGTGACCAGGCGTGTCTATGAGATTGAGTTGGTACGTTTCGCCGTTTTCCGCCGTGTAATCCAAGCGGACGCTCTGTGACTTAATGGTGATGCCGCGTTCTCGTTCCAAATCCATCGAGTCCAGAACTTGCTCGGACATCTCACGTTCTTGGAGTCCGCCGCATTTCTGAATCAGGCGATCAGCAAGCGTGGATTTCCCGTGATCGATGTGGGCAATGATCGAAAAATTGCGGATATGGCTTATAGGTCTGCCCATGGCAGTTAGCTTAGGGATCGACGTAGCGTCGATTGAGATGGGATAGATAGGACGTGGCGGACAGTTCTTCTCCCGTCACGGTTTGGATCAACGTCTGACCTTCTAATAGACTACCTTTAGAGTGAATGTTCTCTGCTAACCAAGCTGAAATCGCGCTAAAGTCGCCACGTCGGACGTTTTCTGACTGATCACCAATTTTACGAACACATGCGCGATAGAGTTGCGCCGCAAAGACCGCTCCTAAAAGGTAGCAAGGAAAGTATCCGAAGAGTCCGGCGTACCAATGAATGTCCTGCATACAACCATTCTCGAAGTCGTCTCGCGTATCGACGCCTAAGAGATCCATCATGCCCTGGTTCCATGCATCGGGTAAATCCGCTACCGTTAGGTCACCGTTGCACAACTGCTTCTCGATACTGTATCGTAAGAAAATGTGGAATGGGTACGTCATCTCGTCTGCATAGACGCGTATGAAGTCGCGTTTCACGTGACGGACCGTTCGTTTGAAGTTGTCGAGCGTCCATGCGTCGTTCGATCCGTTGCGTCGCAGCAGTAGTCGGAGTATTGGATGGATGTATTCCAGAAATGCATCACTACGACACACCTGCATTTCCAAAAATAGCGACTGGCTTTCGTGGACGGCCATACCTGTCGCTTCGCCGACAAACTGCATGACCCACTCAGCCGGTTGATTCTGGGTATAGCGAGCATGACCTGTCTCATGAAAGACTGCAAAGAGCGAATGTGTGAAGTCGTCAGCGCTCAAACGAGTTGTCAATCGTGCGTCGTTAACAGTCCCACATGAAAAAGGATGTGCACTCTGATCGAGACGTCCACGCTCGAAATCGAAGCCGAGCTCGCGCATCGAGAATTCAGCGAGTTTGAGCTGATCTGCTTCCGAGAATGTGTCGTTGATAGGAATCGGTGAAATTTGTCTCGATTCCACATTCGGCACCTCGCGCAACAAGAACGCCTTGATCTCATCGAACACAGGATCGATGTCGGACTGTAGACTCCCGCTCTCATATTGGTTCATGAGGGCGTCATACGGTGCAAGCTCAAAAGTGTCTGCCAGACACTGGCTGATTTCTATCGACAATGCGATCACGGCTTCGAGATACGGGCTCGTATTCGCCCAGTCGTTCAGCGGCCGGTTACGTTCCCATGCTATTTGGCACTCGGATATCGCGTGTTTAGAAGCCTTTAGCAAATCCTCAGGAATCGCGATTGCTTGCTTTCGTGTTCGCGCCGCTAGCCGCACGTTCGCGGCTTCCATATCAGTGAGTTCGCCGTCTGCAGCGGATTCCAACAGCTCGCCGAATGCGTCGTTAGCGATCAATCGTTGGCGTAGGCCAGTTGTCGTTGCAATCATTTCTGCGCGGTTCGGCGCACTGGCAGGTTTCATATTCGTCGATTCGTCCCAGTTGGACAAATCCATCATGTGCTCGAGCGCCTTGATTTCTCCGATTTTTTCTTCGAGTTGAGCGTATGCCTGGTTCACCGTTCTTCCGCGATAACACGATCCAACCGCCAAGAATAAGAACGATAATCTGAAATCGGCTCACTCTCATTCGTTTCGGAAGAACGCATCCAATCGAAACGAGTCAAACGAGAGAATACGCATATCCTGAATCGCGCCTTAGATCCTCCACATGTCCGAAGTCTCAGAAAAACCATCACCCGATCTCAGCCTGGTCGGAAACCTATATCTTCGGTTCACAGTTATTGGGTTTATGTACTTCTCGCAGGGACTTCCACTCGGCTTGTTCGGCGTGGCGTTCCCTACACACCTAGCCGAAATCGGCTTTACAAAATCAGAAATCGCGCAATTCCTCGCGGTAATCGGATTGCCTTGGGCATTCAAGTTTCTCGCTGGTCCACTCATGGATCGAGTCGCGTTTCTTATTTACGGTCATCGCAGACCGTGGGTGGTAATCGCGCAATCTGGACTCATGATCACCTTTGCGACAAGCGCGGCCGTCGTAGGCGTCGGCGAACCTAATCTGTATCTGTTGGCGGGTTGCGGATTCGTGCTCAATCTATTTGCGTCTACGCAGGACGTTGCAGTCGACGGTTTGGCGATCGGCGTTTTGAAGGAATCGGAGCGATCGAAAGCAACAGCGCTGATGTTTGGCAGCCAGAGGATCGGCAATCTTGTCGGCATGGTCGGTGGAGGCTATCTTCTCGGCGCGTTTGGCGTTAGTGGTGCTTGCATCGCGGCGGCGATTACTACGTTTCTATTGCTGTTGATCCCTGTGACTTTGAAAGAACGCACCGTTGAGAAGCGGTTCCCGTGGTCATCTCAAGGAGCGATCGCGCCAGAGATCTTGGCGCTCAAGGTTGACCGCTTTGGTCCAATGCTCATTGATCTGCTGAAGAAATTGATAGCACCTATCAGTCTCTTCTTTATCGTGGCTTTCTTCTGCGACAGCGTTGCTGGCGGATTGTTGGGCTCGTATCTTCCGTCGTTTTCGGTCATCGACTTGAATTGGGATGACGGCGAATACAACGCATGGTATGGCACGATCGGCTTGATCGCCGCCGGAACAGGATTAGCTCTTAGTCCGGTCTTCGACTTGTATGGTCAGCGAAACTGTATTGTCGTTCTCGGCGTAATCACCGCAGCGGGCATCTTAGCGTTCCTCGCTATTCCCGCTTTGCAGCAAGGCCTCGGGTGGCATGTGTTCATGCTCGGATTTTGGGTCTCGCAACATCTTTATGCCGTGCTCATCATCTCGTCATGCATGGAGCTGGTGACACCACGAATCGCCGCTTCACAGTTCGCCATTTACATGTCTATCGCCAACCTCTCGACCACAATCGGTACGACCGTCATTGCGATTATTGGAGATGTTTGGCCGGTAGAAGTAATACTGATGCTCGCTGCATTTTTCGTGCTGGCCGCGCCGCTGTTCTTCTGGTTTACACGCCTAGGTATTCGGGATCGTTCCATCGTCGCCGCGCAAACGTGATCACGTTTTCCCAAGACTCAAGTCACATGGTGTCAGCGTAAATCTTGAGGAATCTCTGTAGTCGACCAAATCGCATGGCGAGATAAACCGTCGTAACACTCAATGACAGCGCCAATAGCAATGTCCATACCGTTTGCGAAATGTATGAGACGAATAAAAGTGTGATGACGGGAATCCCAAATGCAATCAGTGAAGCTAACGAGAGCTGAACCGCCGAGGTTCGAACTGCGACGCGTTCGCCAATCGACTGCGATCCTATCGCGCTTACGGTCTTCGGGAAGTTGAACCTCACACAGCCTGTGCAATTGGCGCAACGTTCTTGTTTGATGCGAACGATCACGCGTTCGTCTTTTTGATCAACAACTGTGCCGCAGGTTAGCAACGCCATGCGCTAATTCATGTGGAATTGAATAAAGAACCGTAGCAATGCATGGTTCAACCGACGTGCATAGATCTTCAGACGTCAGTGCTAGTTCTTGGACTTAAAGTTAGCGTCAGTCAGATACGAAACGAACGAACTCATTGCTAGGTTTCGGTTGATCCGTGGGATACGCGCGGCTCTGTCTTTCGGAAGCCGACGAAGGTATCGGCGATTGACGTAATTCTCCGTCTGATACTAAATAAACATCGGACTGATTCGCCAGTGGCAACCGCGATTGTTGTTGCGCCGACCGATTCAGCGGGTCTTGGTCCGATGCTACTAACGTCGTATTAGATTGCGCTGGCTGACTCGACTCTGCGGCAAGTGGGATTTGCATGGATTGGACCGGTCCTTGCATCGCCACAAAGAGCGAAACGCCAAGCACAACTGAAGCTGCGAGCGCCATGCCACCGACCACCTTTACGAGATATCGCTCCCGGAGACTGGCAAAGTCAATAACGGCGCTAGATTTGGTGGATCCTGTGGTGTTCGTAGCAAATTTCGTGTGGATACGTTCCCACGGAAGATCGTTTCTTGCGCCTACCTGCTCGCCTCGCAAGAGAGAGTTGATCGCATGGTGCCGTTCCCATGCTCGCTGCATCTCCGGTTTCTGAGCTAGGTGCTCAATAAGCTCTTGGCATTCATCTGCTGACAGCTCGTTGTCAATTGCAGCAGACAAACTTTGATCTATGAAAGTACGTGATTCGTCGTCGCGTTGATCCATGAGGACTAGAAAAACCTCCTATGTCTTGCCTCTTGTCCGAAACAGCCTCGAAAAGTCATGCGTGACCATAAGTGCTCTAACGAACAATGATTAATGATTCGACGTTTCCAAATACAAACTCGCTTCTGAAGCGTGTGATGTCGGCGTCCTTGCCGTACCCAATGATTGATGTGATTGGCTGTGTCTAAACGTGACTCTTCAGATCGCGTTCGCGAATTAATGACTGACACAGCAACGCTCATCTAGGATGATCCCCTGTGTTTCAGCCAAAAAAACAACGCAATTCGAAGGTTCACACGATTCTCTTTTCGACATACATCTCATGCAATAGTTCATTGTGATTATTCGGTCTTCGAGACTTATTTCGCGTTTTGCTCGTAACCTGGCACGTTTTCGAGGAGAAACTTGTCGATTCCCTGTCGTGCGCGAAACACTCTCGACCGAACTGTACCCACCGGAACCGCCGTAATCTCAGCAACTTGCTCGTAGCTCAATCCCGAATTAACCACAAGTAACAAAGTCTGTTTCAGCTCGTCGTTTAGCGACGCAAGCGCTCGATCGAGCGATTCCTTGAGCTCTTCGTGCTCATAGTCAGATTGTGGTGAACTCGTCGCGATCTCACTCAGATCCGTTGGATCTGTTCCTGAGGACTGTGGGCGACGCTGCTCATGCGCCTTGTAATTCAACGCGGTGTTCTTTGCAACGGTGTGCAACCAAGTTGAAAACTGGCTTCTGCCTCGGAACCCCCGCAAGTTCTTATTGACTTTGATGAACGTCTCTTGTACGACGTTTTCTGCGTCTTCAGGTGAGTTCACAACACGCATCGCGACGTTAAACACGGTAGTGCGGTGTCGGGTGTAGAGTGCAGCGAACGCTATTTCACGTTTATGTCCCGTGCCGTCCAGGATCCGGTTGACCAGCTCAAGGTCCGTCGTTTCCACAAGCGCGTCATCCGTATTCCAGGCGACGGGTTCACTACGCGGAGGTGCGTGTGAACCGGTCAGAGTAAGCGTTTGATTATAAAAAGTGACGCTCAATTAAAGACTCTATCTGTTAGGGAGTTTAGGTTTGCTTGTACACATCGAAGCATCATTCTGTTGGGTTAGACAACGCGATCCGCGCCGAGTTTCAGTCAACCTATCTGTCGACTCAAGTGGGGACCTTCGACCCAATCAGCAAGTTCTCCTTGGAACCCATTTGCGAGCCAATAGTGAACATATATACAGTTTCTTCGCTCCTATAATCAAAATCATTCTCTTTTTTTTAGTCGCTAGATGACGCTTCGGCACGAAACCGACGTACTCGTGATTGGCAGCGGAGCTGCCGGACTCGCATCCGCAATCAATCTACCACCTCACGTTCGCGTACTGGTCCTTTCGAAAGAGGACATGAAAGCTGGTTCTACAAATCGCGCACAAGGAGGCATCGCCGCGGTCACGGATCGGGACGATTCAACCGAATCCCACTTTACCGACACGTTGATGGCCGGAGCGGGGCTGTGTGATGCTGCAGCTGTTCGTTTCGTTGTGAATCATGGCGCTGCTGCAGTAAACGATCTCGTTGCAATGGGGATTCAGTTCGACACGCATGAGTCAGAGCTCCACCGGACCAAAGAAGGCGGACACAGTCACCGTCGTGTGTTGCATGTGGCCGATGCAACGGGCAAAGCGATAGCAGCGACTTTAATAGCCGAGGCGAATCGACGATCCAACATCACGTTCCTGAATGATCGCATCGCAGTTGATCTAATCGTTCAACGCGAGGGCGACAAAGGTAGACGTATTGTTGGCGCGTACGTCTACGACCCGGCTGCCGATCGTGTCGAGTGCATTCGAGCGAGGTCGGTTGTTCTCGCCACTGGAGGCGCAAGTAAGGTCTACCTATACACGAGCAACCCAGATACTTGTACCGGTGATGGCATTGCGATGGCGTGGCGTGCGGGTTGTCGATTGTCGAATATGGAGTTCAACCAGTTCCATCCCACGTGTCTCTATCACCCAGACGCACGATCGTTTCTGATCTCAGAAGCTGTGCGAGGAGAAGGCGGAAAGCTGCGATTGCCTGACGGCTCAACGTTTATGCATCGCTTCGACACGCGACAGGAGCTAGCGTCTCGCGACATAGTTGCGCGCGCGATCGACTACGAAATCAAACGATTGGGAATTGAGTGCGTTTACCTTGATGTAACCGAGCTAGCTAGCGCACACGTCGAAAAACACTTTCCAACGATTCTAGAGCGGTTGCTAGAGATAGGGATCGACATCCGAAAAGACCCTATTCCAGTCGTGCCAGCCGCACATTACACGTGTGGTGGTTTGTTAGTCGACCAACACGGTCGAACAGATCTAGATGCACTTTATGCGATCGGTGAAGTTGCATGCACCGGCGTTCATGGCGCAAATCGCCTTGCAAGCAATTCACTTCTTGAGTGCTTGGTATACGCGAAATCAGCTGCCGAAGACATCGCTGAATGGCTTGCCCACACGCCGGATTCGGAGCCAGACATTAGCGACTGGGACGAATCTCGGGTTACAAATTCAGACGAAAACGTTGTGCTAACACACAATTGGATGGAATTGCGAAGGTTCATGTGGGACTACGTGGGAATCGTCCGCACCGATAAACGACTCGAGCGTGCCGCTAATCGAATTAACATGCTTAAGGGTGAGGTACACGAGTTTTACTCACACTACCGAATCAACAGCGACTTGATCGAGCTACGAAATTTGATCAATGTAGCGGAAGCGATCGTAAGTGGTGCGCAATGGCGCAAAGAATCACGCGGCCTGCACTTTACGCTCGACTATCCCGAACAGGGTCATGACGCTCAACCAAGTATCCAGTACCCTCCAGCAGACCCCCTCGACGTCTTACAGCCCGCGAACGCAATCGTCTAAAGTGCTTCGCTCGAGAAGCACCAATGCCATGGTTCGTAGGTAACACCGAACGGATTGTTCCGTGGATACGACAATCTGAATCCATGGATGGGCGCAAACGCAAC
>LXNI01000991.1_pt1 | contig 27987 bp, 25 predicted proteins | sample 809091 | NCBI WGS metagenome assembly LXNI01 (sample SAMN04870527, study PRJNA318959) | sponge metagenome | biome: 01000161; feature: marine sponge reef; material: water | host: Sarcotragus foetidus | place: Greece: Milos, Mediterranean Sea | collected 2013-05-29 | depth 5-7 m | reverse complement strand
GATGGCGGGCCTCGGCGTGCTCGTCGCGAATTCGGTATTGCTGGGCGTCCTGGCCGCCCTCGGCGTTCTGGAGGTCTGGCATGTGGCGGCGGGCGCGTTCCTGAACGGCATGATCTGGTCCGGAGAAATGCCGCTCCGGCGCACCATGCTGGGCGATATCGCCGGCGATGGCCGGGTCGCCCAGGCGATGGGCTTCGACACCGCCACCAACAACGCCACCCGGATGCTCGGGCCGCTCGCCGGCGGCGCGCTGCTGGAGGGCATGGGCATTTCCGGGGCGTTCTTCGCCGGCGCCGCGCTCAACCTCCTCTCGCTGCTGCTGATGGCGCGTGCGCGCGTGGGCACGGACGTCCGGACGGGCGTGGCGCCCGCCCGCGTGCTGACCGCGCTTCGCGACGGGTTCCGATACATCCGTACCAACCGCCCGCTGGTCGCCACGCTGGCCGTCACCGTCATCTACAACATCTGGGGCTTCCCGATGACCTCGATGGTGCCGGTGATCGGGAAGGACGTGCTCGGCCTCTCGGCGTTCCCGGTGGGCGTGCTGCAGAGCGCCGAGGGGCTGGGGGCGCTGCTCGGCGCACTCGGCATCGCCTGGTTCGGCCGCGCCGTCTGGTTCCGGCGCATCTATGTCTTCGGCGTCGCATCCTACATGGCGTCCGCCATCATATTCGCGGCCTCGCCCTGGTTCCTGCTTTCTGGCACAATTCTGGTCACGGCCGGCATTGGAGGCGCGTGTTTCGCGACCATGCAAGCGACCCTGACCTATCTCGGCGCGAGCCCCGAGATGCGCAACCGCGCCATGGGCGTGCTGACCATCTGCATCGGCACGGGGCCGATCGGCTTCCTGCATATGGGGCTGCTCGCGGAATGGCTCGGCGCCGACATGGCGGTGACCGTGGTCGCGGTGGAGGGGTTGGCGATGCTGGCGCTGGCGCTCGTCGTCTGGCCGGAAGCGCGGCGATGACCGTCTTTCGGACCGGGATTGCCGTGCTGCTGTGCGTCTGGAGCGTCGCCGCCGCGGCCGGCGAACGACTGACCGGCCTGCCGCTGCCCCGCTTTGCGGCGATCCGGGCGACGGAAGCCAATCTCCGCGTCGGGCCGAGCAAGAACTATGCGGTGCGCTGGCAATATCGGCGGCGCGGCCTGCCGGTGCGGATCGTCGCGGAGCATTTCGACTGGCGGCGGATCGAGGATCCTGCGGGCGAGGCCGGCTGGATAAGCGCGCATCTGCTCGCGGACTGGCCCCGCGTCATCGTGACGGGCTCGATGCGCCGCCTGCGCCGGGCGCCTCGGGCCGAAGCCGCGGAACTGGCGCTGCTGGAGCCGAATGTGGTGCTCGCCGTGCTCGAACGGCGGGACGGCTGGTGCGAAGTCTCGGTCGAGGGCTATAGAGGCTGGCTGAGGAGCGACGAGGTCTGGGGCGCCTGTGCGGACCAGCAATCGGCGAAAGCGCGGGGATAACGGGAAAGACGGGGACGGGCATGACCGAAAATGAAACCATCCGGCGGGTGGCGCGCTGGGTCGCGGCGGCGCCCGGCCGCAATTGGCCGCCCGAGATCGTGGAGGCGGCGAAGGCCTGCCTGCTGGACACGCTCGGCGTCACGCTCGGCGCGCTCGGCGAGCCGGCCGGCAGGGCCGTGCGCCACGTCGTCGAGGGCTGGCGGGCCGAGGGCCGGGCGCGCATCGCGCGCGGCGGCGCGACCTGCGCGGCCGGGGCGGCCCTTGTGAATGGCACCTTCGCTCACTGCCTCGACTATGACGACACCCATGTCGGCGCGACGGCGCATCTCTCCGCGCCGGTCTGGTCGGCAACGCTGGCCGTGGGGCAGCAGACTGGCGCCGAGGGCCGGGAGATGATCGCCGCCTTCATCGCCGGCTTCGAGGCGGGCGCGCGCCTCGGCAACGGCATTGGCGGGGTGGCCAATCTCCGCGGCTGGCACGCCACCGGCATTTTTGGCGCGCTCGGCGCGGCGGTCGCCGCGGCCGTGCTGCTCAGGCTCGACGAGGACGGCATCGCCCGCGCGCTCGGCGCCGCCGCCACCCAGGCCGGCGGCCTCACGGGCTCCTTCGGCACCCATGCCAAGCCCTTCCATGCCGGCAAGGCGGCGATGAACGGCGTGCTGGCGGCGGAACTCGCCGCCGCCGGCTTCGAGGCGTCCGAGACCCTGCTGGAAGCCGAAGGCGGGCTCGGCGGCGCGCTGGTGCAGGACGGTGCGGCGGGCATCGGCCGGGTCGATTTCGACGATGGCTGGGAACTGCTGCGCAACACCGTCAAGCCCTATGCCGCCTGCCTGCTGACCCATCCGGCCATCGACGCCGCAAGGGCGCTGACGCCGGAAGCCGCCGGCCGGGAGGTCCGGCGCATCGAACTGCGCGTCAATCCCACCGCGATCCAGCTTGCCGGCAAGGCGGACCCGCAAACCCCGCTCGAGGGCAAATTCAGCCTCGCCTTCTGCACCGCGCTCGGCCTTGCCGGCCGCCCCGCAGTGGAAGGGGATTTCACCGCCGGGACGCTCGCCGACCCGGATTTGCGCGCGGTGCTCGCCCGCGTCGAGCCGGTGGCCGAATCCGGCCGGGACACGCGCTCCGCCGCGCTGGAGATCCTCTGGTTCGACGGCGGGACCGACCGACGCGAGACCGCCATGGCGCGCGGCAATCCGGGCAACCCGCTTTCCCGCGCCGATCTGGAGGCCAAATTCCGCTCCCTCGCAGAACCGGCGCTGGGCGGCGCGGCCGAAGCGCTCAGCGCAATCGCCTGGGACTTCGATGCGCCGGGCCGCGCCGGCGAACTTCACAACCTTCTCGCCGCTTAGGAGGCGCAGCCGTCCATGACCCTCTCCATCCGCCTTGCGCCCGAAGACAATGTCGTCGTCGCCCGCGTGGACATCCTCGCCGGAACGGAGATTCCCGGCGAGGGCGTCGCCGCGCTGGATGTTGTCCCCGCCGGCCACAAGATCGCGACGCGCCCGATAGCCGCCGGCGAGCCGGTGCGCAAATACGACCAGATCATCGGCTTTGCGAGCGAGCCGGTCGAGGCCGGCGCGCATGTCCATGTCCATAATTGCGCCATGGGCGATTTCGAGCGCGACTACGCCATCGGACAGGAGATGAAGCCCGTAGATTTCGTGCCCGAAGGCGAGCGCGCGAGCTTCCAGGGCTATCTGCGGGCCAATGGCCGGGTCGGCACACGGAACTATATCGGCGTGCTGACCAGCGTGAATTGCTCGGCCACCGCCGCGCGCTTCATCGCCGAGGCGGTCGAGGAGCGGATCCTGGCGGACTATCCCCATGTGGACGGCGTCGTGGCGCTCACCCACTCCACCGGCTGCGGCATGGCCGGGGCGGGCGACGGCTATGACAATCTGCAGCGCGTGCTCTGGGGCCATGCGCGCCACCCGAATTTCGCCGGCATCCTGCTGGTCGGGCTCGGCTGCGAGGTCAACCAGATCGACTTCCTGCTCGAAGCCTACGGGCTGGAGCGCGGTCCCTTCCTCAGCACCATGAACATCCAGGAGACCGGCGGGCTCCGGCGCACGGTGGAGCGGGGCCGCGACCTCATCCGCGAGATGCTGCCGGAGGCGGACCGCGCCAGGCGCCAGCCCGTTGCCGCGTCCGAGCTCACCGTCGCGCTGCAATGCGGCGGCTCGGACGGCTATTCCGGCATCACCGCCAACCCGGCGCTCGGCGCGGCCGTGGACAATCTGGTGCGCCATGGCGGCACCGGCGTGCTGGCCGAGACGCCGGAGATTTATGGCGCGGAGCATCTGCTGACCCGCCGGGCCGTGGACGAGCGCACCGGCCGCAAGCTCATCGAGCGCATCCGCTGGTGGGAGGACTACACCGAGCGCAATGGCGGCGAGATGAACAACAATCCCTCGCCCGGCAACAAGGCGGGCGGGTTGACGACCATTCTGGAGAAGTCGCTTGGCGCGGCCGCCAAGGGCGGCACCACCAATCTCGCCGGCGTGTACCGCTATGGCGAGCCCATCGACCGCAAGGGCTTCGTGTTCATGGACAGCCCCGGCTACGACCCCTGCTCCATCACCGGCCAGGTGGCGTCGGGGGCGAATCTCGTCTGCTTCACCACCGGACGCGGCTCGGTCTATGGCAACAAGCCGGTACCGTCCATCAAGCTCGCCACCAATACGGAGATGTATCGCCGCCTCGAAGAGGACATGGACATCAATTGCGGCACGATCGTGGATGGCGTTGCGAGCGTTCAGGATGTCGGCGGCGAGATTTTCGACAAGTTCCTCGCCGTCGCCTCCGGCGAAGCCACCAAGTCCGAAGCCCAGGGCCTCGGCGCGGCAGAGTTCATCCCCTGGCAGGTCGGCGCGGTGATGTAGAAACGCGGCGAACCGCTCTGCCTGCTTGTCTGTCGGAAAGGAAGATCACGATGGTAGCTCGTCTTGTGCTGCCCGGCTTCGCGGCCTTGCTGCTGTGTGCGGGTGTGATTCCGGCAGAGGCCGGGCAAGAGGGAACGGAAGCCGGCAGCGCGACAACTTATGCCGGCGCGTTTGCCGGCTACGGCCGGGCGGCCAACCGGCTCGTGGACGTCGCCGGGTTCGCCAATTGGGGCAATCCAGGCTCGCGTCTCGGCTATGACGGCTCCGGGCCGGTCGGCGGGTTTCTGGTCGGCCGAAAGTTCAGGATCGGCGCCGTGCAGGCCCGAATCGAATTCGACGCCTCGCTGGCCGATATTTCGGCCGGCACCCGGCGGCTCGACCCGACCTGCCCGGACGAGGCGGCGGAAACCCGCCTGAAGTGGGTCGCTTCGCTGCGCGCGGGCATCGAGGAGAGCATTGGCGGCGTAACGCTGTTCGTGTCTGCTGGACCGGGAGTCGCCCATATCGTCAATGCCGTTACCGATACCGACTATAGCGGCTCAAGCTGCCTCGAACGGGACTTGCGGCTGGATGACGACGATTCCTTCCGGGACAGCGCAACCCATCTCGGCCTCGCAGTCGGCGCTGGCGCGGAGATGCCGTTGACCGGCGGTTGGATCATGCGTTTCGAAGGATCGTGGCTCGATTTCGGGCGCAGCAACTATGCCGTGAACCGTTCGGGGAACAATCCTTGCGGCCCCGGCGGACCCCGGGCGCCCTGCGCTTACAGGATAGAGAACAGGCTCGGCATGCTGCGGGTCGCCGCCATCATGAACTTCTGAGATGCGGTCGGGGCCGGGGGCTTCACCTGCAGCGGCCGCGGGCCAGGGCGGAAGCCGGAAAGGAAAGAGGCGATGACATTGAAGACCCTGCTGCCCGGCTTCGCGGCCGCGGTGGAGGCGGGCGACGGGCGCGCACTCGCGGCCTGTTTCACCGAAGACGGCGTTTACCACGACACCTTCTACGGGGCGTTCGAGGGCCGGGATACCATTGCCGACATGCTGGAAAACCGTTTCTGGCGGGATGCCGAGGGCTTTCGCTGGCGGTTCCGGGATGTCTGCGAATCGGGCGAGATCGGCTATGCGTCCTGGCTGTTCGGCTACCGCTCCCGTCTGGAAGACGCGGTCGGGCGCCCGGTGGTCGTGGAGGGCATGTCGCGCTTCCGGCTCCGCGACGGGCTGATCGCGCGCTATGACGAGCTGCTCGACATCGCCGTGGCGCTGGGCCAACTGGATTTCGCGCCGGAGCGCACCGCCCGCATCGCCGCCCGCCACGCCCGCGCCTATCAGGACCGCGCCGAGCGCGAGGGCTTCTGGGACTAGCGCCGGGCCCGCGCCGGGACAGGTTGTGGATTTGTTCACGGAATATCTGTAATAATTCCTGTATCGATCTTGATTTTTTCGGGCTCGGAGCCATGTGAAGCGTCTGAGGCATCGGCCCGAAATAGCGGCTTCATGCCTGGAACAACCACAGCATATTCGCGACCTATATGCAGATCATGACATCCCATGACATTTCCGGACAGGGTCCGGAGTCTGCCCGCCGAAGAAGGGCGGCCTGCTGGCGCCGGCAGGATCGGCATCCTCCGATTTCGGCATCGGCGGCGGGCCGGATATCATGGTAACTCTAAGCGATTGCGTTGCCTCTAACGCCGCCGCCCCGGAGCGTCCCGTCATGTGTGGCCGGAACAGCAATATGCGCAGCCTGCCAATGGGGAAAGCCCGGTCCCGGTTTGCTGCGAAACCGTTGGCGGCCGGTCCTTCCGGCGCGGCTGCGCCATGATCGTCCTCGACTCGGTCACCCATGTCGAGCCCGGCCATCGCGGCGGCGTCGTGATCGCCGGCAGCCATGGCGGGGCCTATTGCGCGGGCGTGGCGGCGAAGGCGGGGCTCAGGGCCGTGATGCTGAACGATGCGGGCTTCGGGCCGGACCGGGCGGGCGTCGGCGCGCTCGCCCTGCTGGACCGGATCGGCATGGCGGCGGCCGCCATCGACCATATGAGCGCGCGCATTGGCGACGGCGCCGACATGGCCCGGCGGGGCGCGCTCTCCGCCATCAACGAAGCCGCCGCCCGCGCCGGCTGCCGCATCGGCATGGGCGCGGCGGCGGCGGCGGCGCTGCTTGCCGAAGCGCCGGAGCCGACAGGCGCCCTGCCGCCGCTGGAGGAAGCGCGGGCGCTGCTCGCGCCGGGCGTGGTCGGGCTCGACTCGCTCTCGCTGCTCGAAGCCTCGGACGGCGACAAGGTCGTGGTGTCCGGCAGCCACGGCGCGCTGCTGCGCAGCAATCCGGGCTATGTCATCCACCATGTCGTGCGCGCCGTGGTCTGCCACGACGCCGGCATGGGCTGCGAGGAGGCCGGCATAAGCCGGCTGGAGCCCTGCGCCGATATGGGCGTGCCGGCCGCGGCCGTTGCGGGCGCGAGCGCGCGCATCGGCGACGCCCGCTCGCTCTGGAACACCGGGCGGCTTTCCGCCGCCAACAGCCTGGCCCGCGCCGCGGGCGCCGCGCCCGGCATGACCGTCCCCGAATTCGCGGAGCTCTTTATATGACCGACCGGCGCAACGACCCGACGCGGCGGATGAATGGCGGCCGCGCCGTCGCCGAAATGCTGAACGCCTATGGCGGCGCGCCGATCTGGGGCATGGCCGGCTTCCAGTTGCTGCCCTTCTATGACGGCGTGCGCGAACTCGGCATGACGCACACGCTCATCAACGACGAGCGCTGCGGGGCCTTCGCTGCCGACGCCTGGGCGCGCGTGACCGGGCGGCCGGGCGTGGTCGATGCGACGCTCGGGCCTGGCGCGACCAACCTGCTGACGGCGCTCGTGGAATCGCTGAATGCCGGCGTGCCGATGATCGCCGTGGTGGGCGACGCCAATCGGGCGCATGCCTGGAAGAACATGACCCAGGAGACCCGCCAGATCGAAATGCTGGCGCCGGCCGTGAAGGAAGTGATCCGCGTCGAGGTGGGCGAGCGCATCCCGGAGCATGTGCGCCGCGCCTTTGCTGTCGCGACTGGCGGCCGGCCCGGCCCCGTCATCCTCGATGTGCCGGAGGACATCGCGCATGGCGAGTTCGATTTCAGCGAAGAGGCGCTCTATGTGGAGGAGACGTGCAAATCCATCCCCTCGCTCCGCTGTAGGCCCGACGCGGCGGCGGTGGCGCGGGCGGCGGCCGTCCTCGACCGCGCGGAACGCCCGCTGCTGCTCGCCGGCGGCGGTATCCACCTCTCCGGCGCCTGGGAGGCGCTCCGCCGGTTCGCCGAGACGCAGGGCGTGCCGGTCGCGCACACCATGTCCGGCAAGGGCGCGCTCGCCTGCACGCACCCGCTCTCCATGGGCCTGTTCGGGCGTTATGACCGCATTGCCAACGGGCTGATCGAGGAGGCGGACGCGCTCATTGCGGTCGGCTGCAAGCTCGGCGAGATCGCGACCAAGCGCTACACGCTCCCGCCTGCGCATATCCCGCTCATCCACCTGGAAATCGAGCCGGGCGAGATCGGCCGCGCGGTGCGCGCGCATGTCGGCCTCTGGGGCGATGCCGCGGCCGGACTGGCCGACCTGGCGGCCGCCTGCGACGCGCGCATCGACCGCAGCGCCTGGACCCTTGAAGCCGCCCGCCGCCATGCCGTCTGGCGCGAGGAGGCCCGCGCGCGCTACGAGAGCGCCGAAACCCCGGTCAACATGGCGCGGCTGGTCCACGCCATCCGCACCGCGCTCCCCGACGACGGCATACTGGTGGCCGATGGCGGCTTCGCCGGCCACTGGACGGGACTGCTCTACGACACGCGGCAGGCGGGCCGCACCTATATCGCCGACCGCGGTTTCGCCTCCATCGGCTACGGCCTGCCGGGCGGCATGGGCGCGGCGCTGGCGGCCGGCGACCGGCCGGTGGTGGCGCTTTCGGGCGATGGCGGCTTCAACATGACGCTCGGCGAAATCGAGACCGCGCGGCGCCTTGGGCTCGGCCTCACCGTCGCGGTGGTGAACAACGCCGCATCGGGCTATGTGAAGGCGCTGCAACACGCCATGTACGGGGGCCGCTACCAGTCCTCGGACCTCTCCGAGACCGACTATGCGGCCGCGGCCCGCGCACTCGGCTGCCACGGCCTGCGCGTGGAGGACCCGGCCGACCTCGACGCCGCCTTCGCAGAAGCCATCGCCGAGCGGGACCGCCCGAGCGTCGTCGATGTCGTCGTCACCCGCGACCCCGCGCAAATGCTCCCCGGCATGGATAACCGCACCGCGCCGAAGATCCAGGAGGGCGACAGGATCGCGTGAGGGCGGACGCTTCCCTGTGGACGCGCGCCGCCTTCCGGTGCAGGCTGGGGTGGCTGTAATCCGGGCCGCGGACGGCGCTACATGAGTATGCTAAAGAGCATTGCCATTGCAGGGTTCAAGAGCTTCGGCGCAGAAGTCGAAGTCCCGCTCGGCCCGCTCAATATACTGATAGGGGCGAACGGGTCCGGCAAGTCGAATTTTCTGGATGCGTTTTCGTTCCTTCAAGCTTACGGCCGCGGTGGCGTTGAAGCTCATGTAGAACGGTCGGGGGGCGCAGATAAAACATTGCACTTCGGTACCCGACATACAGAAGTTGCGGATATACGAATCGACTTTTCTAGCCAAGAACATTGCCGTTTACGCTTACATCCAACTGTTTCCGATAAAATTGGAACTAGCTTTGGGTATGGAACAGGATTCACAAAATTAAATGGTGACAAGAGCAAAACAATCAGAGACTTAGAAGACAAATGTAGAGAGCGCCTTGCATCGTGGCGGCAATATCATTTTCACGATACCGGCTTTCATTCCCCGATGAAGAAAACGTCGAACTTGCACGATAACCGCTTCCTCAGGGAAGACGGTTCCAACCTGGCATCATTCCTTTATCTCCTGCGCGAGAGGCATAAAGCCTCGTACGGGCTGATCCAGAATACGATCCAGCAGGTTGCGCCATTCTTCAATGACTTCGCCCTGGAACCGCTGGAACTCAATCCCGATACGATCCTGATCGAATGGCGGCACAGGAAGTCCGACGCCTATTTCAACGCTGCTTCCCTGTCCGACGGGACTCTTAGATTCATGGGGCTGGCGGCCCTGCTTCTCCAGCCGGCGGCGCTTCGGCCTGACATAGTTCTCCTGGACGAGCCGGAACTGGGTTTGCACCCCTACGCCATCGCCATGCTTGCCGCCATGCTGCGTTCTGCATCCAAGGAAACGCAGATTGTCGTTGCCACACAGTCACCCGGACTGCTCGACCATTTCGAGCCGGAGGATATTCTGGTCGCCGGGCGTGTCGCCGGAGAAACGCGGCTTAGCCGGCTGGAGGCAGAGCCGTTGCGAGCGTGGCTGGAGGACTACAGCCTCGGCCAGCTTTGGGAGAAGAACCATTTCGGCGGCCGTCCCGCCCGTGAAGGCTCGGACACCGGATGACATGACGCGGTTGCTCGTTCTCGTCGAAGGCGAGACCGAAGAGATGTTCGTCAACAGCGTGCTGGAGCCGCATCTCAGGACCTTCGGCTATATTCAGGTTGCCGCCCGATTGCTGGGAAATGCACGGCAGCGCTCCCGGCGCGGCGGGATTCGCGCCTGGTCCTCCGCGCGCACCGACCTTGAACGCCATCTACGGCAGGACCGTGACGCCTTAACGGCCTTGATGGTCGACTACTATGCGCTGCCGCAGAGCGGACCGCGGGCCTGGCCGGGACGGGCCGCTTCAGCAGGCGCGGATGCCGTGGAGGATGCGCTGCGGCAGTGTATCGCACACCGGATGGGGACAGGATTTGACCGAAGCCGGTTCCAGCCGCTGGTGATGATGCACGAATTCGAAGCCATGCTGTTCAGCGACTGCGCCGCGTTCGGACGGGCAATTGGACGTCTCGACCTGATTCCCGACTTTCAGGCGATCCGGGACAGCTTCGGGAGCCCTGAGGAAATCGACGACTCACCGGAGACTGCGCCGTCGAAACGCATCGGGGCGCTATATCGCGGCTATGAGAAGCCGCTGATGGGCGCTCTGGCCGCTCTCGAGATCGGGCTGGACCGCATCCGCGCCGCATGTCCGCATTTTCGGACCTGGCTGGAACGGCTGGAAGCGCAACCTCACCGGGCGGTATAGAATGGCGCCATGATGCAGGCGAGCGACGCCCCGATGCAGCTTCGCGACCTTCCCGGCCCGCCGGGATTGCCGCTTCTGGGCCATCTCCACCGGATCCGGTTCGACCGGCTGCATCTCACGCTCGAGGAGTGGGCGTCGCGCTACGGCCCGCTGTTCCAGATCCGCATGGGGCCGCACCGCCTCGCCGTGGTCTCGGACAGCGCCGCCATCCAGCGCATATTGGTGCAGCGCCCGCAGGGCTTCCGGCGCACCCGCCGGCTGGAGTCGGTGGCGGCGGAAATGCGGCTGAGAGGCGTGTTCGCCGCCGAGGGCGAGGATTGGCGCCGCCAGCGCCGGATCGTCACCGCCGCGCTCAACCGCCAGAAGCTCGCGGATTTCTTCCCGAAGCTCGCCATGACCACCGCGCGTCTGCATCGGCGCTGGGACGGGGCGGCGGATCGCGGCGAGCCGGTGGATCTCTGCCGCGATCTCATGCGCTTCACCGTCGATGTCACCATGCAACTCGCCTTCGGCGTCGATGCCAATACGCTGGAGACGCCGGGGCCGGCGATCCAGCGCCATCTCGACAAGGTGTTTCCCGTGCTGCATCGGCGCACCAATGCGCCCTTCGCCTGGTGGCGCTTCGTTCGCCTGCCTTCGGACCGCGCGCTCGACCGGGCGCTCGCCGCGCTCGAGGGCGATGTGGAGGCGATGGTCCGCGCCGCCAGGGCGCGCATGGCGGCGGAGCCCGGACGCCCGCCCAGCGATTTCCTGGAGGCCCTGCTGGCGGCTGTGGAGGACGAGGAGTCAGGCTTCTCCGATGCGGAGATCTTCGCCAATGCCGGCACGCTGTTGCTGGCCGGCGAGGACACGACGGCGAACACCATCGCCTGGTCCATGCACTACTTCATGCAATATCCGGCGCTGTTTCGGCGCGCCCGCAGCGAGGCGGATGCGCTGCTCGCGCCGGCGCCGGCGCTGGAAGACGCCGAGCAGGCGAACCGGCTCCCCTTTCTCGACGCCTTCTGCAACGAGGTGATGCGGCTCAAGCCGGTGGCGCCGATGCATGTTGCGGAACCGCTGCAGGACACCGAGATGCTCGGTTGCCTGATCCCGAGGGGCACGCCGATCATGATGCTGCTCCGCCATGCGGCGACACGCGAGGAGCATTTCGCGGGCGGCGACCGTTTCGACCCCGGGCGCTGGCTCCCCGAATCGCGCCCGAGCCCGCATGACCGGCGTGCCTTCCTCCCCTTCGGCGGCGGCCCGCGCCTCTGCCCGGGCCGGGCGCTCGCGCTGCTGGAAATCCGTGCGGCGCTCGCCATGCTCTGCCGCAATTTCGATCTGGAGCCGATCGAAACGCGCCGCGCGGTGCGAGAGCATCTGGCCTTTACCATGATGCCGGCGAACCTCCATGTGCGGCTCAAGCGCCGCGCGGCGGAAAGCGGCGGGGGATGACCGGGACGACCTCAAGCGCAGGCCCCGGTCACAGACCCGTGCGGTTGCTTGTCCCGCCGCGGGAGCAGGCGTAGAGTCGGCGCGGCTAAAGTCGAGATTCCGGGAAACCGGGCTATCCATAAGGGAGGAGCGTGACAATGAAACTCTTGCATCGCGTGGCGACAATGGCGGCGGCGGCGGGCCTGCTCGCAGGCGCGGCCCAGGCCGAGGAAATCAGGATCGGGGTGCTCTACCCGATCGCCGGCACCGGCGCCGTTTACGGCGAGCCGGCGATGCACGGCCACAATATGGCTGTGGACGAACTGAACGCCGCCGGCGGCATTCTCGGCAAGAAGATCGTGAGCTTCGCCCGCGACACCAAGCTGAAGCCGGCCGCCGCCTCGGCCGCCGCCAAGGAACTGATTACCAAGGACGGCGTCAACGTGCTGGTCGGCGGGCTCTCCTCGGCTGTCGGCCTTGCGATCTCCGAGGTCGCGCGCCAGGAAGGCGTCGTCTATGTCGCGACGATCCCGAAGACCATCAAGCTCACCACCGAGAAGCGCCACGACCATGTCTTCCGCACCGCCTCGCATACGGATTTCGAGGGCGATGCGATGGGCCAGATCGTCGCCAAGCTTGGCCTGAAGAAGATCTGCGACATCCAGCTCGACTACGCTTATGGCCACGACCTCGCCGCCGGCATCGAGAAGGGCTTGAAGCGCCATGCGCCGGATGCGGAGAAGGTGCTCGACCTGCGCGTCAAGCTCGGCGCGACGGACTATAACGCCTTCATCTCCCAGATCATGGGCGCGGGCTGCGACGGCGTGACGAGCGGCCTCTGGGGCTCCCATTTCGTCAATTTCGCCCAGCAGGGCAGCCCGTTCGGCCTCTTCCAGCAGATCAAATACATCTCGGGCGGCGAGATCGCGAGCCATGAGATCGCCGGCAAGATGAAGGACGACTATCCGGACAATGTGTGGTCGAACACCTATGAGCTCTGGTATCACGACCACGATCCGAGCCATGTGGCCTTCCAGGAGGCGCTGGCCGAGCGTTCCGGCACCAAGGAAACTGCGATGTGGCCGGTTCTGGCCTATATCGGCGTGAAGTTCATCGCCGCCGCCGCGGAGAAGGCCGGCTCGATGGACGCTGACGCGCTCGCCGCCGCGCTGAAGGGCATGAGCATCGACACGCCCGTCGGCCCGCGCACCATCGACCCGGAGACCCACCAGGCCGACACCGGCCAGTTCTGGGGCCCGATGGTCAAGAAGGAAGGCGTGGACTACCGCGTGATGGACCCGATCACCTTCATCCCGGCGGTCATCGCAGAGTAGCCGGAAAGGATGGGCGCGGCCGGCCGTCCATTCGGCCGGCCGCGATTTCTTTGCCCCGAAACCGGAACGGAGCCCGTCTGTGGACTCCCTGATCCAGTTCGTGCAGCAGGACCTGGGCAATCCGGGGCTGGCGGCTTTGCTGTCCAACCCCTCCTTCGCCTTCATCCAGCTGATGAATTCCTTCTCGCAAGCGATGAACCTGTTCATCATCGCCGCGGGTCTCTCGCTGATCTTCGGGGTGCTGCGCGTCATCAATTTCGCGCATGGCGCCTTCTACATGTTCGGCGCCTATATCGTTTATTCCGTAGCCCAGGAATGGACCGGCAATTTCTGGCTGGGCGTCGCCGCCGCGGGCCTCGGCCTCGCGGTCATGGCGGTCGTTATCGAGCGGGGGCTGTTCCAGTATATCTACGACAAGGAGCACCTGATGCAGCTGCTCCTGACCTTCGCCGTCGTGCTGATCCTCTCCGATGTCGCCAAGATCATCTGGGGCACCGACCAGTACAGCGTCTCCTATCCGGCGGGCATGAAGGGCGCTGTCGATCTGGGCGTCACCTTCTATCCGACCTACCGCCTGTTCCTGATCGTGGTCGGGCCCGCGATTGCGATAGGATTGTGGCTGTTCACCGAGCGCACGCGCTTCGGGCGGCTAACGCGGGCGGCAACACAGGACCGTGAAATGCTGTCCGCGCTGGGCGTCAATGTGCCGATCATCTATACCGGCGTCTTCATACTCGGCTCCGTGCTGGCCGGCGTCGGCGGCGGGCTCGCCGCGCCCTTCAACTCGCCGACGCCGGGCATGGACGCGACGATCATCGTCGATTGCTTCGTTATCGTCATCGTTGGCGGCCTCGGCTCGATCTGGGGCAGCTTCATCGGCGCCATCATTTACGGGCTCGTGTTCAATTACGGCTCGGTGATCGTGCCCAACTGGCAGGACGTGTTCCCGTTCCTGATCCTGCTGGCCGTGCTTCTGGTGCGGCCGTGGGGGCTGTTCGGCAAGCCTGAGGGAGGCAACGCCTGAGATGACCGGCCGCATGACCCGTCCGGTGCTGATCGCTTGCATTTCGGTGGTCGTGCTGCTGGCGCTGGTGCCCTTGCTGGAGTCGAACTACCTGATCGACCTCTTCAACGAGATCATGATCTACGCGCTGTTCGCGCTCAGCCTGAATGTCATCATCGGCTATTCGGGCAATGTCTCCTTCGGGCACGCCGCCTATTTCGCCATTGGCGGTTACACCATGGCGATCCTGCTCACGAGCTATGAATGGTCGTTGCTGCCAGCCTTTGCCGCTGCGGTCGTGTTCTCGTTCGTCGCCTCCGGCGTCGTCGCCTATTTCTGCACGCGGCTGACCGACATCTATTTCGCCATGCTGACGCTCGCCTTCTCCATGCTGGTCTGGGGCGTGGCGTTCAAATGGCGGTCGATGACCGGGGGCGACGACGGCTTCGTCGGCGTCGACGTGCCGGCCTTCATCGCCGAGCGGGTGCCGTTCTACTATTTCTCGCTGGTCGTGATCACCGCAGCCGTGGCGGTGCTCTGGATCATCTGCCATTCCGCGTTCGGGCGCGCGCTGCTGGCGGTGCGCGAGAACCCGACCCGCGCGGGGTTCGTTGGCATCAACACACGGCTGATGCGCTGGTGGGCGTTCGTCGTGGCCGGCACTTTCGCCGGCATAGCGGGCTCGCTATTCGCCATGGTGCATCGCGGCATGTACACGGAGTCGGCGTTCTGGCCCGAGAGCGCAACTGTGCTCATCATGACGCTGCTCGGTGGCATGTATTCCTTCTTCGGCCCGGCGATCGGCGCGGCCAGCCTGTTCCTGCTGGAGCGGTTGACCAACGAATACACCGAATACTGGCCGTTGGTGCTTGGCACGATCCTGCTGGCGATCCTGATGTTCCTGCCGGAGGGGCTGGCAGGGCTGGCGCAGGCGGTCCGCCGCCAGCTGCTGCGGGGGCGCTGAGGCCATGCTGAAGATCGACGGCCTGTTCAAGCAATTCGGCGGCTTCGTCGCCATAAACGACGTCTCCTTCGAGCTCATCGAAGGCGAGAAGCATGCCATCATCGGACCGAACGGCGCCGGCAAGACGACCTTCTTCAACCTCGTCACGGGCCATTTGCTGCCGGACCGGGGCACCGTCGCCTTCCAGGGCGATGACATCACCGGCAGGCCGCCGCACCGCATCGTCAAGCTCGGCCTTGCGCGCTCCTTCCAGCGGATCAACATCTATCCGCGCATGTCGGTGTTTGAGAATGTCCAGGTCGCGCTCATCGCCCGGGAACGGAACGAGTTCCGCTTTTTCACCCTTGCCGCCGGCCTGTGCGGGCCCGAGACGCAGGAGCTGCTGGAGCTTGTCGGCCTCGCCGAAGAGGCGGAGGAGTTCGCCGGCGAGCTCGCCTATGGCAAGCAGAAGCAGCTGGAGCTTGCGATTGCGCTCGCCGAAAACCCGCGCGTGCTGCTGCTCGACGAGCCGACTGCCGGTATGTCGCCAAGCGAGACCGAAGAGGCGATCCGGCTGATCCGCGAGATCGCGGACGCGCGCGGCCTGACGCTGCTGTTCACCGAGCATGACATGACGGTCGTGTTCGGCATCGCCGACCGGATCACCGTGCTGCACCACGGCGAAGTCATCGCTTCGGGCGCGCCGGAAGCCGTGCGCAACGACCCGGTGGTGCGCCAAGTCTATCTCGGCGAGGAGGAGGAGGCGGATGGCGCAGCTTGAAGCCAGAAACCTGCACACTTCCTACGGATTGTCGCGGGTGCTGTTCGGCGTCTCCTTCGAGGTGGAGCAGGGGTCGTGCATCGCGCTGATCGGCCGCAACGGCGTCGGCAAGACGACGACGATGCGCTCGCTGATGGGGCTAACGCCGCCCTCCGAGGGCGAGGTGATCTGGGAGGGCCGCCAGATCGCCGGTCTCGCCCCGCATGCCGTGGCCAAGCTCGGCATCGGCTTCGTGCCGGAGGACCGGCGCATCTTCCCGGAGCTCACGGTCTGGGAGAATCTCGACATCGCGCGCCGGCCGGCAGAGCCGGGGCGCCAGGCCTGGGGCGAGGACGAGGTTTTCGACCTGTTTCCCGACCTCAGGGATATCCAGTCGCGCGCCGGCGGCGTGCTTTCCGGCGGCCAGCAGCAGATGCTGACCATCGCCCGCTCGCTGATGGGCAATCCGCGATTGCTGCTGCTCGACGAACCGTCGGAGGGACTGGCCCCGCGCGTGGTGGAGACGCTGCGCGAGCGCGTGCGCACGTTGAAGGAAAGCGGGCTTTCGATCATCCTTGCGGAACAGAATCTCCGCTTCGTTCTGGCGCTTTCGGACATGTGCCATATCATGGAGAAGGGCGAGATCGTCTATTCCGGCGCGCCGGACCATCTGCGCGAGAACCGCGATGTACTCGACAGGCATCTGACGCTGTGAAAGAAGCCGAGACCTTTCGGGAGGAGGGCGTCTCCGTGCTGCGCGGCGCGCTCGACGCCGCATGGCTCGACCGGCTGGCCGAGGCGGTCGCCGCCAACATGGCCGCGCCGGGGCCTTACGGGCGCGACCATGCCGAGCCGGGGCAGGGCAGCTATTTCGGCGACTATGTGAACTGGCAGCGCTTCCCGGCCTATCTGGAAGTCGGGCGCGAGGGGCCGCTCGGGCGCCTTGCCGGCGCGCTTACCGGGGCCCGGCGGGTGCAGTTCTTCCACGAGCATGTGCTGGTGAAGGAGCCGGGCACCTCGCAGCCGACGCCCTGGCATCAGGACATGCCCTATTACTGCCTGTCCGGCGCGATGACGGTGAGCTTCTGGGTGCCGCTCGACCCCGTCCGGGCCGAGGTCTGCCCGCATTTCCTCGCCGGCAGCCACCGCTCGCGCACCGCTTGGCTGCCGCGCCGCTTCAAGACCATGGCGGCGCTGGAAGGCGACACCAGCGATTACGAGCCCTTCCCCGATATCGACGAGGCGGCGCAGGCGGCGGATATCCGCGCCTTCGACCTGGAGCCGGGCGACGCGGTCGCCTTCGACTTCCACACGCTGCATAACGCCCCGCCCAACCGTTCGACAACGCGCCGCCGCGCGGTCAGCCTGCGCTATGTCGGCGAGGACGCCCGCTATCTGGAACGCCCGCATGCCGTCTCCCCGCCCTTCCCCGATCTCGGCCTTTGCGCCGGCACCGGCGACCCGTTGCCGGAAGACTGGTTCCCCACGGTCTGGGAAGCAGGCTGAGCAGCGGGGATTGCCACAAGAGAAAGAGGGTGTGCGATGACCGGCCTGGCAGAGCGCTTGTGGGAGGCCCGACGGGACGGAACCCTGGTCGAGGCCGCGGCGCGGCGGGCGCCTGGCGGGCTCGATGACGCCTACCGCATCCAGGAGGAAGCGGTGCAGGCCTCCGGCCATGCGCGCGCCGGCTGGAAGGTCGGATCGACGAGCGCGGAAGCCCGGCGCACGCTCGGCACGGACCGGCCGGGCGCCGGCGCGCTGCTGGAGCCCTTGTGCTTCGCGGACGGCGCCGAGGTGCCGGTGTTTCAGGCTCATGCGCCGGCCGTCGAGGGCGAGTTCGTCTTCATCATGGGCGAGGGCCTGCCGCCGCGCGAGACGCCCTTCCGGCGTGAGGAGGCGCTGGCCGCCGTCATGGGCGTGGCGGGCGGCATCGAGGTCGTCGGCTCGCGCTTCGAGGGCGGGCTGGCCGGGCTCGGTCGGGAGGGCGTGACGGCGGATTTCGGCGCCAATATCGCCTTTATCGAGGGCGAGATGCGGCCCGACTGGCGGGATCGGGACTTGCGCGGTGCGGGCGTTGCGCTGTCGGTGGACGGCGAGGCGCTGGCCCGGGGGACCGGGGCGCTCGCGCTCGGCGATCCGGCGCTGGTGCTGCTCTGGCTCGCCAACCATCTGCGCGAGCGCGGCGACGGGCTCCGCGCCGGCGACCGCGTGACCACCGGCACCTGCACCGGCGTCGCCGCAATCCGCCCGGGCGCGCGGGTGCTGGCGGATTTCGGTCCCCTCGGGCAGGTGGGCTTCACCGCCGTTCCGGCATAGTCGGCCAAGAATGCGGTCAAAGGAGACTATCGCGGTCGATCTGAACGCAGGACCCGTGTAATATGGAACCCGTGCCGAAGGAGGACGGAGGATGAATCTGACCATCTCCATCGACGACAATGTTCTCGAACACGCCCGGATCCGGGCAATTCGGGAAAGGACGTCCGTAAATGCGATCGTGCGGGAATATCTGCGTGCTTATGCAGGGATTGACCGCCAACGTGCCGCAGCTTGCGATTCGCTGTTGGCCTTGTCGCAATCGAGCGGTTCCCGACGCGGTGGTGCGGTTTGGACGCGTAGCGATCTTCATGAGCGTTGAGTGGAAGTTCGTCGACACGAATGTGCTGGTCTATCTGTTCGATGCCGATGCGCCGGAGAAGAGGACGCGCGCGCAAGAACTCTTGCGCGAAGAAGGAAACTCCATCGTTTTGAGCATACAAGTACTCGGCGAATTCTATGTGACCGTAACGCGGAAATTTGCCGAGACGCTGAGCCTCGACACGGCGGCTCGGGCCGTTGTTTCGTTCAGCCAGTTCCGCGTCCAACCCGTTCATCCCGAGACGGTGAGTGCCGCCATTCGCCGGAGCCGTTCGACGCGGTTCTCCTATTGGGATTCGCTGATTGTCGAGGCGGCTTTGAGCGCCGGTGCCAGCGTACTCTTCACGGAGGATCTCCAGGACGGCCAACGGATCGACGATCTGCAGATCGTTAACCCGTTCCGCAACAGCAGCTGAACTGGGACCGGCCGCTCAGCCGCTGAACCTGCAGGCCCAGCAGATCGAACCGATGGGGATGCGCTCATGAGCAAGATCGTCACGGCGGCGGAGGCGGCGGCGCTGGTGCCGCCCGGCGCGGTGCTGGGCGTGGACGGCTTCGTCGGCTCCGTCTGCCCGGAAGAGCTGCTGCTGGCCCTGGAGGCGCGCTTCCTGGAAACCGGCGCGCCCGGCGGGCTAACCGTCATCGCATCCACCGGCTCCGGCGATACGCGCGGGCGCGGCCTCGACCGGCTCCGCCATGACGGTATGATCCGCCGGCTCATCACCTCCTATCTCAACCTCAACCGGATGCTACAGCGCCGGTTGATCGACGATGAGATCGAGGGCTACCTGCTGCCGCTCGGCGTCATCGTGCAGCTCTACCGGGAGATCGCGGCGGGGCGGCCGGGCCTCGTGACCCATGTCGGCCTCGGCACCTTCGTCGATCCGGCCCATGGCGGCGGCAAGGTGAATGCGCGCACGGTCGAGGATTATGTCGAGCGCGTGCGGCTCCGCGGGCGGGACTGGCTGTTCTACCCGTCCCTGCGGCTCGATGCCGGCCTTTTGCGCGGCACGACGGCGGACCCGGACGGCAATATTTCCATGGAGCGCGAGATCGGCACCTTCCAGGGGCCGAGCTTCGCGCAGGCGGTGCGCAATTCGGGCGGCACCGTGCTGGCGCAGGTCGAGCGCATCGCGGCGCGCGGCTCGCTTGATCCGCGGCGGGTGGTCATTCCCGGCCATCTCGTGGACCGGGTGGTCGTCGCGCGGCCGGAGAACCATCCGCAGACCTTCGCGACCGCCTATGACCCGGTGTTTTCGGGCGAGGTGCGCGCGGATATGAGCGCGCGGGCGCCGCTGCCGCTCTCGGTCAAGAAGGTGATCGGGCGGCGCGCGGCGCTGGAGCTCCGCCGGGGCGATGTGGTCAATCTCGGCGTGGGCGCGCCGGAATATGTGGCGACCGTGGCGGGCGAGGAAGGCTGCGGCGGTGCCTTCACGCTCACGGTCGAGTCGGGCGCGACCGGCGGCTACCCGGCCTATGGGCTGTCCTTCGGCGCGGCGATCAATCCGAGTTCGATCATCGACAACACCTACCAGTTCGACTTCTATGACGGCGGCGGGCTGGATATCACCTTTGTCGGCATGGCGGAGCTGGATGCCATCGGCAATGTCAATGTATCGAAGCTCAGGACCCGCATTCCCGGCATAGGCGGCTTCTTCAATGTGACCCAGGGGGCGAAGCGGGTCGTGTTTTGCGGCCAGTTCACGGCGGGCGAGGCCGATATCCGCGCGAGCGGCGGGCGCCTGCACATCCGGCGCGACGGACAGCCGGTCAAATTCGTGGAGGCGGTCGAGCAGGTCAGCTTCAACGCCCGCGGGGGCCTCGCGCGCGGGCAGTCGATCCTGGCGGTGACGGAGCGCGGCGTCTTCCGCATCGAGGAGGCCGGGCCGGTGTTGGTCGAAATCGCGCCGGGCGTCGATCTCGAACGCGATGTGTTGGCGCTTATGGCCTTCCGCCCCCGCGTCGCGGAGGATCTGCGCCCCATGCCGGCAGCGCTCTTCCGCGATGAGCCGATGGGGCTGGCGGCGCGGCTCTCCTGACAGGAAGAACCGCGCCGGCCCGCTCTAGCCGGTGATGTTCTGGATCATCAGCCGCGGCAGCCAGAGCACGATGCCGGGGAAGGCGACGAGCACGGCGACCGTGATGATGTCCGCCACGAAGAACGGCCAGATGCCCTTGAAGACGTCTTCCAGCGGAATATCCGGGCGCACGCCGTTGACCACGAAGCAGTTGAGGCCGATCGGCGGCGTGACCAGGCAGACCTCCACCATCTTGACGATGATGATGCCGAACCAGATCGGATCGTAGCCGAGCGCCGTCACCGCCGGATAAACGACCGGCAGCGTCAGCAGCAGCATGCCGATGCCGTCCATGAACATGCCGAGCACGACATAGGCGAGCAGGATCAGGATCATGACGACGATTGGCGGCACATCGAGGCCGACGACGAAATTGGCGAACGCCTCCGGCAGACCCGAAAAGCCGAGGAAGCGCACATAGATCAGGATCGACCAGATGATCGTGAAGATGAAGACCGTCAGCTTAGCGGTCTCCATCAGCGATTCCCGGAGGTTCGAGAGCCCCATATTCCGCTTGGCGAGCGCAATCAGGAAGATCACGAATGCCGCGACCCCGCCAACTTCTGTGGGCGTCATCCAGCCGGTGTAGATGCCGCCCAGGATGATGATGATCACGAAGAAGATACCGGAAGCGCCGCCGAGAGACCGGACCTTTTCTGCCAAAGGAACGGCTGAAACCGGCGCGCCCAGCGATGGGTTCAGCTTGCAACGGAATATGATCAGCATCGCATAGATCACCGCCGAAAGCGCGCCCGGGATAAAGCCCGCAAGCAAGAGGGCGCCGACCGATTCCTCGACGATGATGGCGTAGATCACCAGGATGGCGCTCGGCGGAATAAGCGAGGCCAGCGTGCCGCCGGCGGCGACCACGCCCGCAGCGAGGCTGCGGTCGTAGCCATATTTCAGCATCTCGGGAATAGCGACCCGGCTGAATACGGCTGCGGTCGCCGTCGAGGCTCCCGAAACGGCTGCGAAGCCGGCAGTCGCGAACACGGTTGCGACGGCGAGGCCGCCCGGCAACGTGCCGAGCCAGCAACGCGCCGCGTAGAACGCGCTCTGCGTTAGTCCGGCATAGAAGGCCAGAAAGCCGATGAGGATGAACATCGGCAGCACGGAGAGCGTGACATGGCTGACCTCGGAATGCGCCAGCAATCCGGCAAGGCCGGCGCCGGGATCATAGCCACGCAGCCATATCAGGCCGATGACGCCCGCAATTCCCGAGGCGTAGGCGACGCGAACCCCGAGCACCACCATGCCGATGATGATGGCGACGGAGACCAAACCTGCATTGAACGGATCCATAACTCTCTACCCCCCTCAAGCCTGCTTGCCGCTATCGGGGCGGTTACCGCGCTCCCGCGCTTCCTTGCCCATGACTTCCTCGATCTCTGCGCGCGCATGCGCCGCGGCGTCCAGAATGACAGGCACCGCCACCGGCGCCTTGGCCGGGTCAAGGAAAAGGCGGGCGTAGCCACAGACCTGGATGGCCAGTCGAATGCACAGCAGAACGAGTGCGAAGGGAACGACGAGCTTTCCGGGCCAGGTTTGCAATTGCACATCGATGGTGCTGTCGCCGTCGAGATAGGCGCGCAGAAAATGTTCCCAGCTCTTGTCGATGATGATCAGGCAATAGATGACGCCGATGATGACCGCGAAACACTCGGAAGCCCATAGAAACCGGCCTCGCATCTTGGAGATCACCAGTTCCATGCGAACATGCACACCGAGTCGTTGGGCATATGCGGCAGGCAGAAATGCAAAGATCGCCATATAGACTTCCACCCAGTCGATTGCGCCCGGAATCGGATGGTTGAACAATTTTCGTCCCAGGACTTCCGCGACGACAAAAAACATCAAAACGAAAATCGTCCCTGCCGCAAACAGCGTCACGACGTCTTCGATACGACTCATATGGCGGTCAATTGTCGCCAGAGCGCCCTTCTCAGATTTATTGTTCGCTTCGCTGGAAATCCCGACCATCGCAGTGCTTGCCTTCTACCTATTATCTCAAGGAAGTAAATCAAGGAAACGGGGCCGTCTCCCGAAAGAGGCGGCCCCGTATGGCGATCGGTCCCGGTGTTACGAGGCCTTATTGTGGACAGTCGCACGCTCGAGAATGAAGTCAAGCATTTCCTGTGACGGAATCTTACCCGCCCACTTCTCTACCCACTCATTCCAGACCGGTTCGGCGCCGACCTTCTTGATCTCGTCATGCTGTTCCTTCGAGAACTTCACGACCTGCATCTGCTTGTGATACAGCGGAATCCACTTCTCATCAGCCTTTTTGTAGGCCGCGATCAGCGCATTGTAGGAGTTCCACTTCAGGTCCGAATCGAAGAGCGCCCGATGCTCGTCCGACAGCGCGTTATAGGCATCGACATTCATCACGATGGGGCAGTTGACTGCGCCCAGCGCCATGCCTTCGGTGAACCATTTGCCGACCTCGTTCAGCCTGTATGCCCCGAAGGTGTAGCTATAGGGGAAGGAAATCGCCTGGACGATTCCGCGCTCGAGAGCGGTGTAGGTTTCCGGAGCAGGCATGGTGGTCGGAACGGCGCCGAGCTTGCGCATCGCGTCGCCAATACCGCCCAACGCACGGACGCGCATGCCCTCGAAGTCCGAAGCATCCTTCGGCGCGTCGCCGACGCCCATGAACTCATACTGCGGCAGGATACCGGAGAAGATGGGGATGGCGTTCCAGCGCTTCATCTCCTTCTTCCATTCCGGATGGCCGTAGAAATCCTCATGCACCTTGGCCTGCACAGTCAGATCGGCGATGGGCAGGAACGGCAGGTCCAGCACGGTGCCGGCAGGGTTCTTGCCGGGATGGTAGGAGGTGCAGAAATTGGCGGCTTCATGGCTGCCGATCTTGATGCCGTCGAGATTTTCCTTCGGAGGCGAGATCGCGCCGCCGTAGTGGATCTTGAGCTTGAAATTGCCGCCCGACTTCTCGGCGAGATAGTCGCGCATCGCTTCCATGCCGGCGGTGAAGGCGCGCGGCTTGCCCCAGGTGGAGAAGTTCCAGTTCACTTCATCAGCGGAAGCGGACATGGCGACGCCTCCCACCATGGCCGCCGCGGCTACGCCGCATGCCAGACGATCGATCTTCATATTTGCACTCCCTTGGTCGCTGGCTGTTTCCCCTCGGACCGGCATGCAGCGCCGGCCTGACGCTTGGCGGGTCTCCCACCCGCCAAGCTCCCACCATAGCAAGAGCGCCCGCAGCCTAGCAACCCGCCAGCGCAAGCCCTCCCGGAGGCGCCGGAGGCGCCGGCGGCGCCCTCTTCGGCCGCCCCGGATCGCAAGCGGGCCCATCCCGCCTCCCGGCGGGATTGCCGCCCCCTCCTTGCCGCCCCGGCCGGAACCGCCTCCGGAGGGCAGACGCCCGGACCCTCGGGACATGTCATGCTATGTCATGATGTGTCATGATCCGCATGCGCGGAGCGCATATCCCACCGCAAGTCCTGGCATGAAGCGGCCGGTATTCTGTCCGGGTTCCCCGGCCTCGCGCCTCCGGCATGTGTATCTCCCTGTATCATGTTTCTATTATGTTCCACAAATCCCTTGAGGAGAGTTGCGCGCAAGCCGAACGCAGCACTACCATCCCATCTGGTTACGGAGCCCGTTCGGGTCAAGCTTGTTCGGGAATAATTTCAGGAAAACAAGAATAAACCGGGATAGTCGGAAACCTGTCCCGCCGCCTCACGCCCGGCGCGCCACGAGCCTCACGCCGCCGAGATTGCCGCCCTGGAACAAGCCGGCGATGGTTGTGTAGAAATCATCCAGGCCGGCGAACACCTCCTCGCCATGCAGCGCCACCTCCCGCTCGCGGCCGGCGCGAAAGGCGCGGGCGCGTTCGGCGACGAACCCCGTCCAGGAGGCGGTCAGGTCCTCGATCTCGATCCGCGCAAAGCCCGCATGGCCCAGCTCGCGGCGAAGCTCGTCCAGGCGGGGCAGCTTCCGACAGTAAACCTTGACGGCGAGGGCCTCGCGCTCCGCGGCGGTGAAGCGGCCGCGTTCGAAATAGTCCTCCACATAGAGGCCGCCGCCGGGGCCGAGCGCCTCATGGCAGCGCCGGTAGAGGCGTGCGCGCTCCGGGATATGCAGGAAGACCAGCCAGGCGAATAGCGCATCATACCCGCCGGGCGGCGGCGCGCCCTCCAGAATGTCGCCCTGGCGGTGGCGCACCAGAGAGGCGAGGCCGGCGCGCGCGGTCAGCCGCGAGGCGACCTCGTGCAGATCGGGCTGGAGTTCGAGCGCCGTCACCCGGCAGCCCGCCCGGTCGGCGATCACCCGCGCGGGGCCGCCAAGCCCGGAGCCGACATCGAGCACATGATGGCGGGCCGCGAGCCCGAGCCGCTTCACGCCTTCCTCCACCGCCGCGGCGCCCCGATAGTGATACTGGTCGAAACGGGAGAGCGCATCGAGGGGCAGCGGATCGCCGTCGCCTATGCCGGCGGCGCGAAGCTCGGCATAGACCCGCTCCACGCGCGCATAGAGCTTCATGGTCTTGATGACATCATCGGTCATGGCTTCGGTCCGGCTGTCCGGGTCCTGCTTATATAGACGCATCATGACATGTCCCGGGAGGCCGTGACACGCCGCATTGCCGCGCGGCTGCGGCCGGCTTGTGCGCCGGCGCAGCGCGCGGCTATGGTGGCTGGGAGAAGGCGGGCCGGCCGCCCCGGCGGGGGGGCGGCCGGCGCCGGTCCACGCGGGCCCGGCGGACGGGCCCCGCAATGCGAGAGGGAGGCCCAAATGGCCGAGACCATCACCATCCGGGCGAGCGACGGCTCGGGAGAGTTCACCGCCTATTGCGCCATGCCCGCATCGGGCTCCGGGCCGGGCGTGCTCTGCATCCAGGAGATCTTCGGCGTCAACCACGCCATGCGCGACATCGCCGAATACTGGGCCGGCCAGGGCTATATCGCCGTCGCGCCGGACCTGTTCTGGCGCCAGGAGCCGGGCGTCGATATCACCGACCAGACCGACGAGGAATGGAAGAAGGCCTTCGAGCTCTATCAGGGCTTCGATGTGGACAAGGGCATCGAGGACCTGAAGGCGACCGCCGCGCATATGCGCGCCATGGCGGGCTCGAACGGCAAGGTCGGCACGGTCGGCTTCTGCCTCGGCGGCAAGCTCGCCTATATGCTGGCCTGCCGGGCGGACCTCGAGGCCAATGTCGGCTATTACGGCGTCGGCATCGAGGAGATGCTGGACGAGGCGGCGCAGATCTCCGCCCCGCTCATGCTGCATATCGCGGAAGAGGACGGCTTTGTGCCGAAAGAGGCGCAGGCGGCGGTGAAGGCGGGCCTCGCCGGCAATGCGCAGGCGGAAGTGCATTCCTATCCGGGCATGGACCACGCCTTCGCGCGCATCGGCGGCAAGCCCTATGACGAGGAGAACGCCGCGCTCGCCAATGGGCGCACGGCGGCGCTGTTCGAGCGGGCGCTGAAGGGCTGACGCCTCTCGAAACCGGCCCGGCGCCGGACCCGCTGGAGGTTCTCCGGCGGGTCTTCGGTTTCGAATCCTTTCGCGGCCACCAGAGCGCGGCCATCGACGCGGTGATTCGCGGCGAGGACGCGCTGGTGCTGATGCCGACGGGCGCGGGCAAATCGCTCTGCTACCAGGTGCCGGCGCTGGTGCGGCCGGGCGCGGCCGTCATCGTCTCGCCGCTGATCGCGCTGATGCAGGACCAGGTGGCCGCGCTCGCGCAGAACGGCGTGCGGGCGGCGGCGCTCAACTCGGCGATGGACGGGCGGGAGCGCGCGCGCGTCGAGCGGGCGCTGCGCGAGGGCCGGCTCGACCTCGTCTATGTGGCCCCGGAGCGCTTCGCCGCGCCGGGCTTCCTGGACCTGCTGGAGCAGGCGTCGCTTGCGCTGTTCGCCATAGACGAGGCCCATTGCGTCAGCCAGTGGGGCCACGATTTCCGCCCGGACTACCGACGCCTGGCGGTGCTGGCGGCGCGCTTTCCGGGCGTGCCCCGCATCGCGCTCACCGCGACCGCCGATGCCGAGACCCGCGCCGACATCGCGCGCGAACTCGGGCTGGAAGGGGCGCAGCGCTTCGTGTCGGGCTTCGACCGGCCCAATATCCGCTACCGGGTCGAGCCGCGCCGGCAGCGCATCCCCCAATTGCTGGCCTATCTGGCCGGACGGCCGGGAGAGGCCGGCATCGTCTATTGCATGACGCGCAAGCGGGTCGAGCAGGTGGCGGAGGAACTGAACGCGGCCGGCATCCCGGCGCTCGCCTATCATGCCGGGCTGGAGGCCGGGGAACGGGCGGCGCGGCAGGCCCGATTCGTCGCCTCGGACGAGGCGGTGATGGTGGCGACGATCGCCTTCGGCATGGGCATCGACAAGCCGGATGTGCGCTTCGTCGTCCATCTCGACCTGCCGAAGAGCCTGGAAGCCTATTACCAGGAAACCGGCCGGGCCGGGCGCGACGGCCTGCCGGCGGAAGCCTGGATGCTCTACGGCTCCGGCGATGCGACGCAATTGCGGCGCTTCATCGAGGACTCGGATGCTTCTGAGGCGCAGAAGCGCATCGAGCGGGCCAAGCTGGACGCGCTCATCGGCTATGCCGAGGCGGCGCATTGCCGGCGGCGGATCCTGCTCGGCTATTTCGGCGACCAGTGCGAGCCCTGCGGCAATTGCGATATCTGCCTCGACCCGCCCGAGATGTTCGACGGCACGGAGGCGGCGCAGATGGCGCTCTCCGCGATCTACCGCACGGGCCAGCGCTTCGGCGGCGGGCATATCGTCGATGTGCTGCGCGGGCGCGACACCGAACGCGTGCTGCGGCTCGGGCATGACCGGCTGCCGACTTTCGGCGTCGGCAGGGACCGCAGCGCGACGGCGTGGCGCTCGATCCTGCGGCAATTGACGGCGGCGGAGCTTGCGGTCGCGGAGCCGCTGGATGGCTTCACCGTGCTCCGCCTCGGGCCCGGTGCGCGCGCCGTGCTGCGCGGCGAGCGCAAGGTGCCGTTGCGCCAGGAGCGCCGGGCGGGGCGGCAGGCGGGCCGCCGGGAGCGCGGCTCCGCGGCGGCGTCTGCGGACAAAGACGGCTTCGAGGCGCTCCGCGCGCTTCGCCGCCGGCTGGCCGGGGAGCAGGGCGTGCCGCCCTATGTCGTCTTCCATGACAGCGTGCTCGCCGCCATGCTCGACCGCCGCCCGGCGAGCCTCGCGGAGATGGCGGCAATCCCCGGCGTCGGCGCCGCCAAGCTCCGCCGCTACGGCCCTGCCTTCCTGGAGGCGCTCCAGGCGCCGCCGGGGCGCGAGGAGGGCGGCGGCGCCTGAGCGCGCGGCGCCCGGCC
>LXNI01000990.1_pt1 | contig 27996 bp, 33 predicted proteins | sample 809091 | NCBI WGS metagenome assembly LXNI01 (sample SAMN04870527, study PRJNA318959) | sponge metagenome | biome: 01000161; feature: marine sponge reef; material: water | host: Sarcotragus foetidus | place: Greece: Milos, Mediterranean Sea | collected 2013-05-29 | depth 5-7 m | reverse complement strand
GACCGAACGCCAAGAATGGTAACCACCTCGTCGACGAAGACGTCCTGTCCGCCCCACGGGTGAAACTCGTAGAGAACCCGCCGCTTGACGGTACTGTGGGTGTTTGAAAGTCCGGTTGTGCCGGCGCCGGCGCGCCGCCAAGGTTGCCGAGGGCGGCTGCCGCCGCTGCGCGTACCGCCCACGCCTCGATGGCGATTTCCTTTGCGACCGATGCCGCGATGAGCGCGACCGACAGCGCGACCAGAAGCGCGCGGACGCGATTTACGCCGACGCCGTCGACGAGCACGCCGCGCAGCCCGAGCGCGTCCACAACGCCAGCAATCTGGACCTCGGCTTGTCGCCCTGGAACGCTCGCCCCAAGCGGCTGCCGAACGCCGCCTACTGGTCGCCGCTCCCCGATCCGGAGCCCAAGGCCGAGCAGGGCTGGCGCTGGTCCCCGCTCAACGACGACTAGCCGCTCACGCGGCCCTTCGGCTCACCCGGGGCGGTTCGCCGCCCCATTTTTTTTCAGACTCTGCTCCCCTTTTTAAGCGGCTCGCTAGCTGCCAGCGGCTTCCTCCACTCACCGTTCGGCTCTGCCTTGGCGCGGGGCGGCGACGAGTCGCCGCAAGACTTTCCTCCACGGATCCGGAACCCGAAGCCCCCGCCACACCTCCGCTGCGGCATCATCCCCAGCCGATCGCCACGCACCTGGCCTCACCGACGTTGTTTTCACACTCCACGAATCCTGCCCGGCAGCCCTGTCCAGCCCCTTTTATCGACTTCACTCTACGGCGAACCTTGCGCCAGTCCGCTTGGCCTCAACCCTACGGGTTCTCCACTACGTTGCGACAAGTGCGGCCGCGCGCCCGGTCGCTCCATCGGTCGCACGTTTCATCGAAAAGGAGCACGACATGGCAAACTACCAAGGCATCTTCGTCACGGAGTCCTACGAGGACAACGACGGCAAGGAACGCACCAGCTACCATCGCGTAGGCGTGATGTTCCCCCATCGGAACGGCGACGGCTTCAACATCCGGATCACCTCCGGAATCAGCGTCACCGGCGAGCTCGTCGCCCTGCCGCCCCGCGCCAAGGCAGAGCCGAACGGCGAATAGACTTCGCCTCCCTGGGGCAGCCACGGCTGCCCCTTTTTTTCGTCGCAATGCTCGAGGCGCGCTCTCTCGTGCTTTTTCAGGGTGATTCCCTCCGCGAATCCATTTTCATCGCACCAGAGAGCCCGTTTCCTTCCCCAAATTCAGCCCATTGCGGCGGTTACGCCCCTATTGGCGACAATCCTCCAACTGACCCTTTAACCGCCTTCCCACATCCTCGCCGCTATCGCTTGCTCCTCGTCGCCGATCGCATCCGCGTAGATTGCCGTCGTCGACAGTTGCGCATGCCCCAGCCACTTCTGCACCAGGTTCAGCGGAACCGACGAGGCCACCGCCTTTACGGCGAACCCGTGCCGAAGCCCTTTCGGGCTCGCCTGCGGCCCTTCGATCTTCGCCTTGTGCATCGCTGAGCTGACTATCCGCCAGGCCGTTGCCCGGTGCATCGTCCACAATCTCGCGTGACGCCCGCGCCTCTCCGCTTCGCGAATCCCGTGCACCAGATCCAACGCGTAAACAAGGTCCTGGGGGACCGGTACCGCCCTATAGACGCCGCGGCGCCTCTTTTTTAGCGACTCGAATATCAATCGACGGTCGTCGATCTCTACATGATTGGTTCGCAGGTTCAGCGCCTCGCTCAACCTGCATCCCGAGTAAACGAGCGTCATCACCAGCGTTCGGTGCGTACGATCGAGGCGCTCGACGTATTCCAACAGCCGCTCGCGCTCCGGCTGCGACACATACTTCCTTCTGCCGCCGGCATCGTAGATTTGCATCGATGCAGTATCCCGCATCGAAACAGCCCATACAACGCGGGTCACGAGTTTTGTTGCACCAGGCGCGACTTGCCGCGCCTACACCGCCTCTCCCGGCTCGCCCCTCGCTCAAATCACGACACTATTGCCCGGAGGGTTGCAACGCGTGGCGTCGCAAGCGTGGTCGTGGCGATAGTTTCGGTGTGGTGTGCGGCGGAAGCGTTCGCGGCGGCGCCAGTGCCGGTGGCAGACATCAAGGACCTGGAGGGGTACGCGGGATTCCTCGATGGGATGGAGGACAGGATCAAGGACGGCGTGGGTGGCTGGACAAAGACGCTGCAAAATATCGCGTACAGGGTGCTGTTTGTGCTCCTGGTGATTTCTGCGGCGGTGCGGGGGTCACAGCTTTTGTTCCAGGGGAACGACTTCAGCGGAATCATCTTCGAGATTGTGAAGCTGCTCGCGATCGGGGGCTTTTACTCGGCGGCGATCATGTACGCGCCGGCGGCGGCGGACGTGATTATCAGGTCGTTTACAGGAGCGGCGGAGCTGGCGCTGGGCGGCGATCCTGTGACCAGCGCCGGCAAGATTTTCGCGCGCGGGGCGGATCACGCCGGGATGCTGATGGATGAGGCGGACGGGTTCGAATGGCTGTTGATGGGGATCTTAGCGATTTTCATCATCGTCGGGTTCGCGGTGATCGGGGCGTACGCGCTGCTGGTGGTGGCAGAGGCCTGGATCGTGACGGCGGCGGGGATCGTGCTGCTCGGGTTCGGCGCGTTGCAGTGGACGGAGGATTTCGCGAGGCGATACATCGTCTATGCGTTCTCGGTCGGCGCGAAGCTGTTCGGGTTGTACCTGACGGCCGGATTCGGGCTGATGCTGGTTGACAGCGTTAGCGGGATTCCGGGGCCGTTGGACCGGGCATTCGCGCTGCTCGGGTCGACGATCATTGCTTCGCTGCTGGTTGTCAGTATCCCGGGGATGATCCAGGGCATCGTCAACGGCTCGTCGATCGGGATGGGGACGGGGGCGATCATGGGTCTGTTGACGGCGGCGACGAAAGTCGCCGCCGGCGGGGCGCGGGGGATCGCAAAAACCGGCGTTGGGACAACGGACGCGGTCAAGGCGGCGGCGGCCGGCATGGGACCTGGCGGTGTCGGGGCAGCAATAGCGGCTGGCGGCGGCGGCGCGAAAGGCACTGTGGCGTTGGCGGGCCGGGCAGCGAAGGTCGGCGCGGCCGCGGTTGCGGCGTCGGTCGGCCAGCGGCTGGCGCCAGAAGGGTCGGTTGGGGCGGCGCTTAAAGGGATCCGCGCCGGGGCGGAGGAAGCGGCGAGCAAAAGCGGGGCCGGTGAATGAGCGGAGAGGGCTCACCGTACCTCGACGGCCGACGAGAGTGGCTGGAGCGATACGGAAGCTACATCACCAGGGCGCGGAACTGGCGCCTCGTGGCGGTGAGTTGCCTGCTCGTGGCGGGGATCAGTGTGGTCGGCGTTGTGGCGCTGGCCATGCAGGTCCGCGTGGTTCCGTACGTTGTCGAGCTGGACGGACGCGCCCGGGCTGTTGGGGTGTATCCCGCGGAGCGCCTCGACGCCGGTACGCCGGCGCTGTGGCGTGCGGCGGTGGCCAGGTGGGTCGAGGACTGGCGGACGGTGTCCGCCGATGCGGCGCTGCAGCGGGCGGCCATCGACCGTGTGTATGCGCACCTCTCGCGTGGGTCTGCCGGCACGGTGGCGGTTTCGGGGTGGTACCGGGACAACTCGCCGTTCGAGCGCGCAGCGCAAGAGACGGTTGTCGTGGAAGTCGAGCAGGTGCTCCAGCTGGAAGCGGACACCTGGCGGGTCGAATGGACGGAAACGCCGCGGGCGAGGTCGGGCGAGGCGGGGGAATCCGGACGGGTGACGGCGACGATGACGCTGGCGCGGGGCCCGGTCGACGAGAACGCGATTCTGTCAAATCCCCTTGGGCTGTACATCGCGGGGATCGACTGGTCCCGGGAGTTTTCACCATGAATGCGCGGATGGTCGCGGAGCTCTCGATGCTTTTCGCATGGATGGCGTTGGTTGTGGCGGTTGTAGCGATGTCCGAGCGCTGTGAAGCGGCGGAAGCCGAGGACTGGTTCGGTGACGACCGCCCGCTCGATGAGCGGGCGGCGGCGGCGATTGAAGAAGCGAAAGCGTGGCTCGATGCGGAGCAATACCCGCTGCGCGACGGGGCGGCGGTGACGTACCTGTACGGCGCCGGCCAGCCGGACCTGGTCTGCGCGCCGCTGAACGTGTGTGTTGTCGAATTGCAGGCCGGCGAGCGGGTTGTGCCGGCGGGGGTGCATCTCGGCGATTCGGTGCGGTGGCAAGTTGCGCCGGCCGTGGGGGCGGCGGACAAGACGCACCTGGTGATCAAGCCGGTCGACGTCGGGTTGGAAACGACGATGGCGGTCGTGACGGACCGGAGAACGTACCTGGTGCGTTTGCTTTCGCGGGCGGAGGACTACATGCCGCTCGTGCGATGGGCGTACCCGGAGGCCGCTGAAGCGGCTTGGGCGGCGTATCACGCCAAAAAGGAAGAAGTGGAGGAAGTGGAGACATTGCCGACGGGGGAGCGGTTACCCGATCTGAACTTCGGGTACGAAGTGAGCGGTTGTCAGCGTTGCGCCTGGCGGCCGGTCCGGGTTTACGACGACGGGGCTAGGACGGTGATCCAGATGCCGTGGGAGGTCCGGCAGACGGAGGCTCCGGTGCTGATGATCGAGACCGGCGGCGAGCGGGAGCTCGTGAATTACCGGGTGCGGGGCGATCGGTATGTGGTCGACCAAGTCGTAGACCGGGCGGTGTTGCTGTCGGGGACCGGCCGGAAGCAGCAGAAAGTGGAGATCGAGCGACTGTGAACACGGCAGCTTCGTTTATTGGAATGGCGCTTGCGCTGGTTTCCTGCGCCTCGATGCCGGCGAAGCCGAGTCAGGTCGAGCCGCTCGATCTGAGCGATGTGGAGGGCGCCGTGATGGTGGCGGACCTGGTGAGCGTGATGGTGCAGGACTGGCCGGCGGCGCACACGCCGATCGTCGTTTCTGCACAGTCGGATCTGCCGGAGATTTTGGAGTCGCGGTTGCGGGAAGCCGGGTATGCCGTGGCCGGGTCGGGGGACTTGCGCCAGGTGGTTGAGTTGCAAGCGGCCCGGATCGGCGGGCTGCCGGCGTATAGAGCGGGCCTGCTTGTGGGGCACGACTGGCAGTTGGATCGACGGTACTCGCGGGATCATTCGGGGCGGCTGCGGCCGTCGAGCGGGTTCACGCTGCGCGGCGGGCGTGGGGTGCGGGGTCCGCAGGAGCCGCTGGGATACAGGGTGCGCGAGGAAGAGCGTGCGGGTGAAAGCGTGGAGTTGCGGCGAGCCTGGCAAGTCGAGTTGAAGCGGGATACTCGAAAGGCGCCGCTGGAAGCGCACAGGGGCGATCTGGAAGGCCTAGGACTGCCGGCTCTGGTGATGGCGGCGGGGCAGGACTTCGCGTTGAGAGTGGGCCCGTTTCAGACCGTGGGCGCCGCGCGGGAGGCCTCGGCGACGTTGCGCCAGGCTGGGTACCCGGAGGCGGTGTTGATCGACGTGGCGGAGTCGCGCATCGGTCCTACGGTGCCGGTGAGGGCGACTGCGGAGGCGGTGTCAGACGAAACGTCGGCCGGACCGTGCGTACGGATTCGGGTGGACGCGGGCTCGTTGCGGACGAACGCGGCGAGGCTCCTCGAGGAGTGCGGGTACCGGCTCGGGCGCTGGCTGCTCGGGACGGATACGGAAGCGGAGGACCTGATTATCCCGGTGGGCTACGAGGTCCAGGTAGAAGGCGAAGTGTGGGGCTTGCTGGCGTTTCTGGAGGAGGCGTACAGGCTGCGCGGGCGCGTCCGAGAGCTGGACGGCGCGGTCGATTTCGAGTCGTCCCAGTAAGGAAGGATGAGGCCCATGAGGATATTTTCACTGGTTTTGACAGGCATGTTTTTGGCGTCCTGCGCGTCCTCCCCAGCCCCGGCGCCAGCGCCAACGCCAGGGACGGCGCCGGTGGCGGAGCGCAGGGCGCCAACCTTGCAAGTGGCGGAGGCGCGGCGGGTGCGGGTGCCGATTTCCGCGCCCTGGCTGACGGAACGCCTCGATGCGGATTATCAGGCGTTGCCGGCATCGCAGGTGATCGGGTTGATTGCGCAGGAACACCCGGTGCGGCTGGTCTTCGATCCGGCCGGTGCGGATGTGTTGGTGCGCCGCGCGCCCGGCGCGCTGACGGTGGCGGACCATCTGGAGTCGGTGTGTGCGCAGGCCGATTGGGCGTACACCGTCGCGGAGGGCGCTGTGATCGTGTCGGACATTGCCACGCAGATGTTCTCATTGTCTCAACCACCCGGGGTGAGCACGGTCGAAGCGCAGTTGCGCGGGCTGTCGAGCGGGGGAGGCGAGGGCGGCACGAGGAATGGGGTTTCGGTGACGCTGGAGCCCTATGGCGACGAGCTGGTCAGTCTGATCGAGACGGTGCTGGGGCTGGGTGAGGGAGCGTCGGCAACTGTGGACGAGGACGAGGAGGGGCCGGACCCGCGGACCTCCGTAGCTGTGGTTCCGTCGGCAAACGCGGTCGTGGTGACGGCACGGCCGCATAAGCTGCGCGAGGTCCGCCGGGTGATCGATCGGATGAACGCGGCGACGGGGCAGACGGTGCGGGTCCATGTCGCAATTTACGAGGTCGACGTCACGGACTCGGAGAGCCGGTCGCTCGATCTCTCGCTGTTGAGGAACAGTTCGGAGGCCTGGGGAATCAGTGTAGCGCCATCAGGCGGGACGGACGCGGCGCCGTCGACGCTGTCGCTAGCCGTCGTAGACGGCGGGCGGTGGGACGGGTCGATGGCGATCTACAACTGGCTGCAGAGCGCCGGCCGTACGTCGATATCGTTCGAGGACACCGTCGAAGTCCGGAACAACCTGGTGGCCACGGTCGACAGCACGCGGACGCGGCAGTTCGTCAAGTCGGTTTCACGTGAAGCACAGTCGACGGGGTCCGCGATCCTGGAAAGTCCGAGCGTGGAGATCGACGAGCTGCGGACCGGGTGGATAATCCATGTGCAGCCGACGGTTTCTCCGGGTCGTGTGGCGCTGCGGATGATGCTGTCCAGGGCTTCCCTGGTCGACGAGGTGCCGTACTCGTTCGACAGCGGGCGGATCGCCGGCACGAATTTCGTAACCGACGAATCGAACCGGGCAATCATGGTCGACCTTGCGGACGGCGAAACGAAGCTGGTTACGCAGCTCACGTCGAGCGAGGAGAAGAGCCAGAAGCGGCGCACGCCGTTCCTGCCCTGGGTCGGGGACGGGGTCGTGCGCGCGGAGCGTGATCGGGAGACGGTCATGACCGTCACGGCGACGGTGATCTGATGTACCGGACGGTGGACGGGATCGCGGGCAGGAAGTGTCCCGTGAACTACGATGCGCCGCCGCATCCGTTGTCGGCGGGATTGGGGTGGTGGCAGAAGTCGACGGCGATCGCGGCGTTCCTGAAGGAGAACGAAGCGAAAGCGGCGCTGGTCGTAAAGGACGGGGAAAACGAGACATGGCTCGCGGCCGAGGGGCCTGGGTACAGCTTGTTGGCCGCGGTTGAAGCCTGGGCGGTAGCGGATCCGGAGCGGGCGGAGGACCGGGAAGATGCGGTTGTGGTGATTCCGCTCGACGAGCGGATTTACGTTGCGGAGCTGGAAGGTGGCCTGGTCGAAAGGGAAGGGGTGTCGTTGCCAGCGAGGGCGCTGGAGACGGTGCGCAAGGCGCTGGACGCCGGCGCGCTGGTGGTCGCGTTCGAAGGCGGCGAGCAGACGGCCGCGGTGAGCGAGCTGGTGAAGCCGGAGCCGCTGGACCTGGACCCGTTCGGGTTTCGCTTTCGAGGGGTGATGCCGGTCGTCGTGGCGGCGGGGCTCTTTCATCGGATTTACCTGGCGCTGCCGGCGACGGCGACCGCGCTCGCGGCGGGTGTGGCGCTCGATCTCGGGGGAGTGGACGACTCGGGAATTCAGCGCAGTGGGCCCGTTGTCGCGTATGAGCGGCAGCATCCGTTCACGGCGCGGCCCCAGCTCGAAGAGCTCGGGGCCATGTTGGGGGCAGGGTTCGCGGAAGCGCTCTACAGCGCCGGCTGGGCGCGATTGGACGCCGAAGGCGCGGCGGTCACGGCTCGCGGGTCCGCAAAAGGGTATCCGGCGGCGGTGGAAGCGCTCGCGGAGCAGCGCGGGGCGACGTTCCGTCTTTCGCCGGACGGGTGGGAGATGAGCTTGCCGCTCGCGGAGCTGGCGCAAGAGCAGCGGGTCGACGGGTTCGGTCATGACGCGCTGGTGCGGCGGGTGTTCGAAGCTGGTCAGCGCGTTGGCGGTCAAGTCTCTCTGGTGTCCAACGTGGACGGGTTGAGCACGCGCCAGGCGCAGATCGCGGTTCAGATCGAGCGTGCGAGCGAGGCGCATCTGCGCGCTCTCGGGGCTTCGCTGGACGGGTTGCCGGTGATGGTGCTGAACGCTTACTGCGAACTGGGCAACTGGATCGCGGGGTCGTGCACGATCGTGCTTTTGGCGAAAGGAGACATTGGCGCATGAGGCTAAGAATGTTTTGGTTTTTGCCTCTCGTTGCGGCGTGCGTGGGCGCGTCGGCAGACGAGGACATCGGAGCGCCGCAGGACGGGGTGGCCGCTGACGGGCCGGCACCGGTGGCCGGCGAGGTGAGACTTGGGCTGAGCGAGTACGCGGCGGCGCTGGGCGAGCTTGTGAGCATTGCGGAGGCGCTCGAAATCGTCGTGAAGAAGCGCGAAGCGATGTATGCGCTGTTGGGCGATTCGGCGGATGCGAAGCGCCTGCGTGAGGCGATCGAGGCCGCTGCGGAAGCGCGCCCTGCGGCGCTGGAGGTCGAAGCGCCGCCTGCGGCGGCGCGGCCTCGGTGGAACCCGTCGGCCGAGGACGTTCTCTACGTTCAGGGCGTGCCGGAACGCGTGGTGGTGCGGCACGGAAGCGGTCGTAGCTTGGATCTCGCCAAAGGAGAAATGGTCACGGCCGGCGTGGATCGGGTCGAGCTGGAGTCTGTGGTTACCAATACCGGCGGCAAGGCGACCGGCGTTGTGCTGGTGGTCAACGGGCGGTTGCGGGAATTGGGAGTCAGGAATTACAAGGATTAGTTGGCAGGTCATGATGTCGCAGGGCACAACTTACCGAAACATCACCTACCGGCTACTGCCGGTCACCCGGGCGAAGGCGCAACAGCTTTCCAGCCTCGCGGGTGCCTGCCGATACGTCTGGAATCAGATCCTGGCCGATCAGGAGGACCTGTACCGCATCGCCCGCATGTGCGGCGCGAAGCCGCCGTCCGTGTCGTTTTTCACCCTCGGCAAGGCGTTCACCGATCTGCGGCGCGTGACCCCGTGGCTCCAGGCGCTGCCCTTCAAGCCGGTGCGCCATACGCTCAAGTACCAGGCCGATGCCTGGCAGCGCTATTTCAGAGGGCAGGGAAGCCGCCCGAGATTCAAGGGCCGTCACGGCGACGATTCGTTCACAATTCCGGAGAACGTCACGCTTTCCGGGGACCGGCTCCACGTTCCCAGGATCGGCTGGGTTGTACTGCGGCGACGTGGGGGCAATCCGTATCCCGCGGGCGTGCCGAGACAGGCCGTGGTGAAACGACAGATCGGCAAGTGGACCTGCACGGTGAGCTATGAGATCGAGGCGCCACGGGTCGACGATGACGGCCTCGCGGTGGGCGTCGACATGAATGTCGGGCAGATCGCGGTGAGCACCGGTGAGATTCTCTGCGGTCCCGATCTGACGCGTCTAGAGGCGCGCCGCCGGCGTTATCAGCGCATGGTGACCCGGCGCCGCAAAGGCAGCAACCGGCGCGAGCGGGCGAAGCGGATGCTTGCAAGAACGTCACGGCGCATTGCCCAGTGCCGGACGAACTGGCATCACCAGGCGAGCCGCGTGCTGGCCAACAGCGCCCACACGGTCTGTGTCGAGGATCTGAAGGTCGGCAACATGACGAAGTCGGCCCGGGGCACCGCGGAGGATCCGGGGAAGAACGTCCGGCAGAAGTCCGGTCTGAACCGGGCGATTCTCGGCACGGGCTGGCAGGGTCTTCGGCGGATGCTCGCGTACAAGGCGGGCGAGTTGGTTGCGGTCGATCCCGCCCACACCAGCCAGACCTGCCACCGGTGCGGCACGATTGACGCCCGGAGCCGGCGGAGTCAATCGGAGTTTCAATGTGTCCGATGCGGGCACGCGGGCAACGCGGACGTCAACGCCGCGTTGAATGTACTGGCCTTGGGAACTGGGGCTACTGGACGGCGAGGGGCGTTGACGCTGGTCACCCCGATGAACCGTCAACAGATAACGAATGGGTGGCGGCCCAAGCTGCCAACTGTTCGTTATAGGTTCCAATTGGGGGTCAGGTGAGCGTGGTGATCGACCGGGACCCGGTGCGGGGCGACGCGCTGTTGTCGGGGTTGCCGGCGACCGGGCTCTGCACGGACCCGGAAGTGGTCAAGTTCCTCAAGGAAAACCCGGGGCTTTCGGCGCTGGTGACGAAAGAGGGGATGGTGCTTAGCGAGGCGCGCGAGCGGTCGGAGCGCCGCCTGCAGCGAGCGCTGTCGCGGCTGGTGGAAAAGCGGCTCGGTCCGGAAAGGCCGCAGGCGGGGCACGTGAGGGCCGTGGGCGTGTCCGGGGTAGCGCGCTGGAAGGCGCGCAACAAGCCGAAGTCCGTTGACGAGCGCCAGGAGGCGGCGGCGAAGGCGGCGGCCGCGGACGGCGAGGCGAACCTGCTGTTGATGGAGGTTTTCGATGCGGCGATCGCAGCGAAAGCCAGCGACGTCTATATCGACCTGAGCAAGGCAGCGAACCGCGCGAGGATCGGGCACCGGATCTACGGCCGGAAAATCGTAGCGGACGAGCTGGCGTACGAGCAGGGGCTGTCGTTGTGCCGGTCGCTCTGGACGATGTCGGCCACGGGGCAGTTTGAGGAAGCGAAGGCGTGCGATTGCGCGGTCGATCACTTTGTGGCGCTGCCGGGTGAGGCTCGCCGGTCGAAGAAGTACCGGATCCGCGCGAATTCGGTCAAAGACATCGTCGGCAACAGCGTGGTGTGCCGGATTCGGGATCCGAAGTTCGTGTTGCCGCTCGACGCGGCGGGGTATTCGCCGCGGCAGCGGGAGCACATCGATGCGGTCTCTGAGTCGCCTGGTGGGTTGCTGTTGATTACCGGTGAGACGAATTCCGGGAAATCGACGACGGCGGCGACGCTGATGGCGGACCTGCCGGATACGCAGAAGATCATCGAGATCGCGGATCCGGTGGAGGTCGTTTTCGACCATGTGACGCATATCGAGATCAACCGGTACCACAAGGACGCCGACAGGATTTTCAAGGAGACGCTTGCGGCGACGGTCAGGCAGAACCCGGACACGCTGGTGCTGGGCGAAATCCGCGACCAGATGACGGCGGACGCCGCCATGAGCATGGCGATCCAGGGGAAGCGGGTAATCAGCACGGTGCATACGCAGAGCTGTACGGCCGCGCTGCCGCGGCTGAAACACCTGGGCGTCGAGGAGAGTCTCTTGAGCCTGCCGGAATTCGTAGCGGGGCTCGTGAACCAGAACCTGGTGCCGAGGGTCTGCACGAATTGCGCGTTGAAGGCGCATCCGGACCGGCGGCGAGAAGGGCGCTATCGGAGGCTGTTCGGGGATCGCGCGAGGCATATCAACCCGGCGGGTTGCGAGCAGTGCGTTGGAGGCGTCGTGGGGCAGACGCTGGTGGCCGAGGTCTACCCGCTCTGTCTGGATCGGAAGGGGGAGGCGCATGCGTTGATCGCCAAAAAGGATTTCGTCGGCCTGGAGCGGCACGTGCGGCAAGTGTTCGGAGTGGTGTCGAAACACGAGCACGCCAAAGAAAAAGTGCTCGCGGGAGAGATCGATGCGGAGTCGACGGAGAGAACCATAGGAACGTTCCTGGAGGACGAAGATGCTGAAGCGGCTGCTCGCTTGGTACAACTCGAATCTGCTGCTGGATAGCGAACAACGGGGATTGTTCTATCGGGCGATGGAAGCGCAGCTGAACGCCGGGATAGCTGCGCAGAGGGCGTGTGAAACGCTCGCCGGGGTGGTCGAGATCTCGAAGGAAATCTCGAAGGTGGCGCACCTTGGGGCGAAGGCGGGCAAGGAAGGGCGCCTGGTGATCGACGGGCTCGGCGACAGCCTCTGTTTTCCGGGGAGAGACCTGGGGGTGCTGCGTGTAGCGGAGCGTAACAATCGGTTGGGGGTGGCGTTCGGGCGATTGGCCAGGGACACGGCGACGCCGCTCTCGATCCGCAGGAACGTGGTGTCGAAATGCGGGTATTTCCTCGTGATCTTTGTGGTGCTGTTGGTGGCGGCGATCAATGTCAGCGGAACGCTGGAAGGGTTGGCCGGCGACAGCGTTGAGTCGGTGCCGGCCTACGGACTGAGTCTGTTCCTCCAGAACTGGTGGATGCCCGGAGCGGCGGTGTTGGGTGGCTGGCTGGCGCTGGTGCTCGGATATGGGCGAGGCAATTGGCTGGGAGCCAAGCGCCGGCTGCTGTTGATGTTCGACGGTGACGTGCGGGCGCGGTTCGGGATCGATTATGCGGAGCTCGCGGAGTCGCTCTATGAGCAAGGTGCGAGCCACACGGATGTGCTGGAGGCGGCAAATGACGCGTTCGGTTCGGACGCGTTCCCGCGGTGGGCGCTGCAAAGCGCGCTGCGTGACCATGCGGTCGATGGGGTGGCGATAGAGCGGGCGCTTGCGGGCCGTGTCTTGCCGGCGCCGCTGGCGGAGCTCGTGGCGGCGATGGCACCGGACGGCGAGCGGGAGCGGTATCCCGGGGCGTTCGCGGCGCTTGCCAAGATCCAGAGGGCGGTGCTTGAGCGGCGCTATGGGGCGGCGGCGGTCGTGCTGCGTGCGGTATTTCTGGTGTCGGCCGCCGGGTTACTGCTGACGCTCGGGCATGGGCTGTACACGAGCATGATGCTGGTGACGCAGAGCACGGGCGTGTAGCGCCCGGGGGGTTGTTGTGGATTCGAAACAAAAGGATGCGCAGGGCGGTTACAGCTTGGTTGAGTTGGTTGTTGTCGCGGGCGTAATCGTGATTGCGCTCGGGTGGTTCGCAGGGGCCTATTTGTGACGTTAAGAACGGACGTTTCGCGTCCGGGAGGTAAAGATGGAAATAAAACGACGGGATCGTGAAGGCGGCTACAGCCTGATGGAGATGTTGATCGTCTTCGGGGTGATCGCGATTGCGGTCGGGTTCGTTGCGGTCATCGGCGGGACGCTGGGTAGCGGGCAGAAGGTGAATCAAGCCTATTCAGAGATCCAGATGATCATCAAGGCGGCGGAAAGCTATCGGCGAGCGCCGGCGCGGAGAGGGCTGTTTACGGGTCTGACGATGACGGCGCTGTCGACCCGAGGGTACAACGTCGAGCCGTTCACGACGGGCACGAACGAGAACACCTACGGCATGACGGTGACGGCCGCGCCGGCCGCCGCTGGCGCGGACGCGACGATCGTCTATACCACGGACGAAGCGGCGGACTGCCTGAACCTGGTGGACCGGCTGGACACGTTGCCCGGGATCAAGGTGACGCCGACGTGTGCGGCGGGCGTGCTGACTGTGACGCTTGAGTAGGTGTGAGAGGTGACGCTTCTGGAGCTCAGCGTGGCGGCCGTCGCCGGGGCCGCGGCCGTCGTGGCGGGCGTCACGTTCTGGTCGGGTCAGCTTGAGGCGGCGCAGGTGAGGCGCGATCTGCGCCTGGCCGAGCAGGTCGCCGTCGACTTCGAGCGGGGACACCCCTGCTGGACGGCGACGGGGACACATGGGGTCCCGGCGATGATGACGGCGAACGGGTGGACGGCGCCGCTGGCCGATCCGGGGGCCTGGTCGGCCACGTTCGGCACGAGGCTCGTATCGAGGCTCGGTGTGGCGCCGGGCCTGACGGATCCGGCGTACATGACGATGCAGCGAACGCGGCCGTGGACGGCCATTCATTTCACGTCGGCGGATGCGACGCACCGGGCGGTGCTGGAAGCGCTCGGCGGTGACTACACCGGGGCGGCGACGGTTACGGTCGAAATGCCGCGGCGCGATGGGCTGAAAGCGGGGCGCCGGCTCATCGTCGGGGTGCGGGAAGGGCCTGCGGGATGTTGAGGGAAAAGCAGATGCAACGCTATCACTTTGGGCCGTCGACGCGCGACTGCAGACGCCCTGCAGGGGCTCGGACGCTATCGCTGGCTCGTCGCCGGCGGCGACCAGGTCGCATGCAGCGCTATCGTTGGGGAGCAGGGCGGGGCAATCGTGGGTACAGCCTGATCGAAATGACGGTCGTGTTGGGATTGATTGCGGTGGCGTCGCAGGGATTCGTGGCCTATCAGAATCGCCTGGCGGACGATGCCGTGGTGAACCGCACGGTGGACGCGGTCGCGAGGATCGACGAGGCGCTGATCGCCTATCGCCTCGACGTGGGCGCGTGGCCGGCGAACATCAACCTGTTGTCGGCGTACCTGCCGAACTTCGATCCGGTAAACGGGGCGGGGTTCGACTTCACGATTCGGTCGGTGCCGCCAAATCTGGTGCTCGATACGTATGTGCTGAACGAGCGGCAGAGGACCGCGATTCACCAGTCGTTTCCGGCGAACAGCGTGGCGCTGGGCGCGGCACTCGGGACCTGCACCAACGAGGCGGACTGTGGAATCTCCCTGGGCGTCGGGATCCCGGGTCTGGAAACCAGCCACCAGGCGTTGTTTTTGCAGGACGGGTCCGAGCCGTTCCTCGGCAATCTGGACATGGACGGCAACGAGATTCAGAACGTGTCGAATCTGGTGTTTTCGTCGGCCGTGGTGACGGGTACGTCCTGCACGGCGGGGTCGGTGGCCACCACGGCGACAGGCGAGGTGGTCAGCTGTATCGGCGGCACGTGGGCGAGCGGTGTGGTCCTGGACAGCGGGAGCGCCACGTCCGGAACGGTCGTCTATCCGCCGACGGGTTTCGTGGCGGCGGATTGCAATATCAGTGTGTCGGGCCGGCCGGTGAACTACGCGCACCAGACGCACAAGGGCTGGCGGCATTACTCGATGTATACCACGCCGTCCGGGACGGGTTGGGAGGTCAACGCGGGAGTCTACGCGTACACGAGCGGCGGCTCGCACACCGGGACGGCCTCGGCGTCGGTCCAGTATCAGATTGTCTGCGTCCGCTAGGGCGCGCGGAAAAGGAGCGAAAAGCGATGGAAAAGGTACAGCGGATTTCGACCGATCTGGTTTCGGAGATCGAGAGCAGGCGGGAGGCGGCGGTTCGGGCCGTGCTGCGCCTGAGCCCTGCGGAGTTCGAGGGCGTCGACACGGAAGCGCTGCTGTCGGCGGTCCGGGACCGGCCGATGGACGAGGTCAAGGAAGCGCTGGTGCTGGATTTCGAGGGGCTGGAGCTGCCGCTTGATCCGGAGGAAGCCGAGCGGATGGGGCTCCGGGAGGAGCCTGCGCTGGAGGGCGAAGGGGCGTTGGCGTCGATGACGGCGGCGTTGATCGAGGCGGACGAGGAGTAGGGCAATGGCAGACGGGTATCGAGGGGGTAGCAGGAGCGCGGAGAAATTCGCGGAAATGGTAATCGAGCAACTCGAAGCCGGAACGGCCCCGTGGCTGCATCCAGTGAAGCCTGGAATCGTCGGCGAGGCGCCGATGAACCCGAAAACCGAAGTCGCGTATCGCGGCGTAAATTCGCTGATGTTGACGATGATGCAGCCGAGCGGTGATCCGCGGTGGCTGACCTTGCGTCAGGCGAACGAGATGGAAGCGCGGGTTAAGAAGGGGTCGCGGGGCGTCCCCATTCGAGCGCTGGTCGGCTGGGAGACGGAGGAAGGTAAAAGGCTCGACAAGAAGGAAGCGCCGCCGCCAGGCGCGCGGCCGCTGTTCCGGGCCTACAGTGTGTTTCACGCGACGCAGATTGACGGATTGGAACCGTACCAGGCGCCGGAGGCGGGCGAGCTTGAGTGGTCGCCTGTCGAGAAAGCTGAGGAAATGCTCGAAAAGAGCGGGGCCACGATCGCGCACGACCAGGCGAATCAGTGCTACTACGCGCCGAGAGAGGACAAAATTCATTTGCCGCCAAAAGAGAACTTCCGGGGGCCGGAGGAGTATTACAGTACGGCGTTGCATGAGCTCGGGCATTGGACAGGGCACGAGTCGAGGTTGAACCGGGAAATGGGCCTCGGCCAGGGCAAGGGGTTCGGGTCGCAGGAATACGCGCGCGAGGAACTGCGCGCGGAGTTGGCGTCGTACATGCTCGCGATGGAGCTGGGGATTGGACACGATCCGGGCACCCATGCGGCGTATGTGCAAAGTTGGGTAAAGGACCTGAAAGAGACGCCGACGGAGATCCTGCGGGCGAGTGAGGATGCGACGAAGATCGTCGATTTCGTGATGGGCCGCGAACTGGGGTTATCGAAGGAAAAGACGGGGCGCGGCCAAGAGGCGGCGGGCGCTCTTGAGTTCGAGCTCGAAGCGGGGTCCGGAAAGGAGCTCGTGAAGGGGGGCGGTGAGCTGCTCGGCACGATTGGTCTGGAGTCGGGGGCGTGGACGTTCAACCGCACGACGATCGGCGCGGAGCGGGGTATGCCGGACCAGGCGAGTCATGATGATGGGCTGGTGGCGCTGCGTGGCTCGCTGCAAGACCAGTATGGGCTGGCGGAGAAGTATCGGGGGGGAGAGCCGCTGGCGCCGATGTTGCGCGAAAGAGTCGGGCAGCGGTCCGAGATGGCGGTCCCGGTCAGGGAGTCCAGGTATGGCGCGGAGGTTGGTGTGAGTTTCGAGGCAAAAGCCATTTCCGGGGAGTGGAACGTGTTCGTCCCGGGGGGTGAACGGGTCGGGGAAATCAGGCCGATGGCATTGGGGAGTCTTCGAGCCGAGTTTGTGGCTGTGCAGCCCGCCAGTGAAGCGCTGGGCGGGTTGGAATACGACGCGTCGGAAAGTGAGGAGGGTTTAAGGGAAAAGCTGGAAACGCGCTATGACCGCGCGATGCTTGCGAGGGGAGCCGCCGAGAGGACGGTGTCATTCGAACCGGAGCCGGATGGCGCGGGGCGGGCGGTAGTAAAGGTCGGGGCTTTGCGCGTGGGCGTGATGGGTCCAGGGGAGAAGGGATGGCGTTTCGAGGCGGAGCCGGCCGGCCGCGAGCTGGGGCTGCCCGGCGAGGAGAAAGCGCGGACCGAATTGGCTCTCAAGGGGCGCCTGCGGACGGCGTACACGGCGCAGGTGGTTTACGGAAAACGGACGGACCTTAATGTGCCGTACGCGGAGCGGGAGGAAGCGCTGGCACGCGGCGCGAGGTGGGATCCCCAGGGTAAGACCTGGTACACGATTCAGGCGCGGGATACGGAACAGAAGTTCGGGCGGTGGTTGAAAGCCGATGAACGGAAAGGCCCCGAAAGGGGCGATGCCGCGGGAGGCCAGGGTACGAAGGCGGTTGATGCGGCGCCCAAGCAGGGCGAAGGGCGTCGGGTGGACCTGCAGGTGTCGTATATGGCGCGTCACGAAGCAAAAAGGCTCGGCGCCAAGTGGGACGTGGAGCGAAAGACCTGGTACGCGATGATCGGGAAGGGCGAGAGCCTGGGCGAGCTCGCGAAGTGGGATCGCGAGGCGCCCGCGCCGGGTCGGCCAAGTGCGCCGGAGGAATTCAAGGCGTTCTGCGAGTCGGCGGGCCTGGTGATCGACGGCGATCCGATTATGGATGGGAAGCGGCATCGTGTGCCGGTCGAGGGCGGAAAGCCAGGGGCTACGGACGGTATGTATATCGGGCACCTCGACGGACGGCCGGCCGGGTTCGTGCAGAACTGGCGGACGGCGGACAGTTCGACCTGGTCTTACACGGGCGAAGGCCATGCCCTGGGGCGCCACGCTGAAGCGGCGAAAGAGAGCCGCGAGCGTGCGGCCGCGGCGAAGGCGGAGCGAGACGAGGCGCAGGCGAAAAAGGCGGTGGAAATCGAGGCGATGGTGACGGGGTTGCCGTTGGCTGGTGCGGATCACAAATACCTGGAAACGCACGCGGCCTCGGGCGTTGAGGGGGAAAATCCGTACGGCGCCCGGGTGGACGAGGAAAACAATCTGGTCGTGCCGCTCCGCGACGCGGCCGGGAAAGTGTGGTCGGTGCAGAGGATCGGCGAAAACGGCTTCAAACAATTCGAGAAAGGGGGCCGCGTGGCGGGCCTCTACCACGTGGTCGGCCGGGAAGCGGAGATCAAGCGGGGTGACGCGGTGATCGTGACGACGGGTTTCGGGACGGCGGCCGCGGTTAACGCGGCGACGGACCTGCCGGTGGTGTGCGCGATGATGGATACGAATCTGCCGAAAGTGGCGCGTGAGCTGTCTAAACGTTATGGAGGGAAGCCGGTGCTGATCCTGGGTGACGACGATCGGCATACCGTGGTGAACGGGAAACCGCGGAACAGCGGGCGCATCAACGCGGAGGCGGCGCTCGACGCGGTGTCGGCGGGGCGGATCGCGTATCCGAAGTGGACGTCCGAAGAAGCGGCGCAGAAGGGGATGAGCGATTTCGCCGATCTGGCGGTCGCGCGGGGGCGTGGCGCGCTGGCGCGGCAGGTGAGCGGGGAACTGTATGCGGTGAAGGTTCTCGTAGCAGAGCGCGACGAACAAGTGCGAAAGCCGCGAACCCGGGAGCGGCAACGGGAGGGAGTAGGACGATGAGCGCCGAAGAAAAGGGACGGTACCCAACGGGGTTCGTCTATACGATCGTCGAGAAGGAAGGGAAGGACGACAGGTGGATCCGGATCGGAGCGGCGTGGCTCAATCGGGACCATTCGTTGAATATCGAATTGGACGCGCTGCCGGTTAATGGGCACCTCCAGGTGCGCGCGCCACGCGAAAAAGACGGTGAAGGTGCGACGGCCGACGATGAGGGATAAAGCGAACAGGCTGGGATCGATGGTCCGTTGGTTTGAAAAGCCAGGGCCTTCGCGATTCGCGTTTTCGGTGTCTGTGCTGGTCTCTGCGGTGTTGTTGAGTTTCTTTGTGATTGCGTTAACCGGCCAAGCGAGAGTCAATATTGCGTGGGCGGAATCGTCGGCAATCGCGTGGCAGGCGTTCGAGCAACATTGCTCGCCGCTCAACGAAGGTGGCGAAGTCGAAGGGAGATGATGTGACGGATCACGCGGAAAAAGGTGGTGTGCCGGCGTGGCCGGCCGCTGACCAGCTCCGGTGTCCACATTGCCGTCAGCAGCGAGTGGTCGAGGATGGCAACGCCAGCTTCGACCTGTACTGGCGCTGTGAGGGGTGCGGTAGCACGATGATGATGCCGACGATGTGCGGGCATTGCTGGCGCAGGGGCCCGTTGATTCACGTCGTCGTGCCGGCGGCAGAAGGGGTGGCCGCACACGCGCTTCAGTGCGGCAATTGCGAAGGGAAGGCGACGGTCTGGCGTGAAGGGGCTGACGGTTGGCTCTGGTTGGTCCGGTGATCGGGCAAAACGACGTATATCCGCGCCCTAGGGCGCGCAGGAGCCGTTCGGGATGTTAGGCGACGCCGAGGGACCGGGAAGCCAGGAGAGGCGCTCAGGGGCGCTCTGAGAGGCGCTTATGAGCGGCCGTGGCCCTTCCGAAACACAAAATTGCCCGCAATGTGGCGCTGAATGGGTATTTCGAGCGCCCTGGTGGGCCGCGCCAAAAGAGATTGGCGGGGCGATCATCTTCGGGTTCGTCGTGCACTGTTCCGCGTTACATTGGGAGTTCTACGAGGCGGACCTGTCCGCCGACGAGTTGCGCGAGGCGCGCCGGGTTCTCGAAAGAAGGGTCGCCGGCGACGCTATCGTTGAAGGACGGGGCCAGGCGTCGGCGCCAGCGCGATCCCCGACGTTGCCCTGAAAAGTGATAGCACTGGAGCGCCGCGGCTCCGGAGGTCCGGCCGGATAACGCTATCACTAAGGATTGTCGACAGAATTCCGACGTGCGATCATCATGCGCGCATTCGCGCACGAAGTTTCTCTATTTGGTGAGTGTGCGCTAGCACAAAATGTGCCTGGCGCGCCTCGAGGGCGGCGGCGGTGATAGCACTGAGGAGGTATGTGATGGCATTTACGGTTAGGCCGACGGCCAAAGAAGACAAAACGATCGGAGAGCTCATGGCGACGTTGGGTAAGGCGCGGAAAACGCAGGCGGTGATGGCGGCGGCTGCTGGCTACTTGCCGCTCCTTAATGAGAGAAACGCGCTCGTTAAGGAGCGGGACGGTCTGATGCGCCGCATTGAGGTGATCGCACAAGCGGAGCGACGGCGCCGGGCGGGGTTGGAGGAAGCCGAAACGGCGACGGAGGAGTTGGAGCGGCTGCTGGATCAAGACGAGTTGGTGCGGACGCCGGGCGAGGCGTTTCCGATTGAGTAGGTGTGTTGTTTCCCGCGTAATTCGACGACGAGTTTTCCGCTTTATTCGTGGTGGAACAATCCGGGACTTCTCACATTGATCCACCACGGAGCGGATGTCGGCGGTGGAACAATCCGGGAAATAACGCTGGGTTTCTACACCAGTCATTGTGGGGAACAAGGTGAAGGAAAAACGGAAGTGAATGAAGTTGTGATTACGGAAAAGACGAGCCAGGCGGTCGACGTTCGGTCGGCCGTAGGGTCGAAGTACGGTGCGATCCTGCCGGCGGAGGGGCACTTGCTCGATTTACGGGAGCCGGAGGAGGTCGATCCGGCGTGGAAAGAATGGTCGGCGGTGCTGTTGAAGCCGCCGGGGCGGTTCGGCATGAAACCGGCCGCCGGGGGGAACAAGGCGCCAAAACTGAAGGCGATCATGTCGGCGCTAAAGTCGGCCGATCGGGTGTGGCTGGCGACGGACTGCGACCGGGAGGGGCAGTTGATCGGGCAGGAGATTCTGGAGTACGCGGGATTCGAGGGGGAAGTGCGGCGCGTGCTGTTCACGGCACAGGATCCGAGAACGATTCGGGAGGCGTTCGAAAAAGCGAAGCCGAACGGCGAGTACTTCAACCTGTATGCGGCTGGGGTGGCCAGGCGCGAGGCCGACCAGATATTCAATTTGAGTTTGACTCGGACCGCGACGGTGAAGCTGCGTGGGCCGAGCGGTAGAGGAGTTATAGGCGTCGGCAGGGTGAAGACACCGACGCTGGCGCTGGTGTGCGCGCGAGAGCTGGCGATTCGGGGGTTTCGGGCAACCGACTATTGGGAGGTGGCCGCGCAAGTGAAGGTGGCCAGTGGCGCATTTCGTATGCGCCATGCGCCGAAGGATAAGATCACGGATAAGGCGAGGGCGGAGGAAATAGCGGCGGCCGCCAGGGGCTTCCAGGGGCCGTTGGGGGTGAAGGTCGAGGACAAGCGGCAAAGGCCGCCCAGGCTCCACGATCTGCCGTCGCTGCAGAAGGTGTGCGGCAGCCGGTTCGGATGGGGTGCCGACAAGACGTTGCAGCTGGCGCAGGAGCTGTACGCAGGGGAGGGAAAGAAGATTCTGAGCTACCCGAGGGCGGAAGTCCGATATTTGCCCGAGAGTGCGATTGAGGATGTCGGGCGGACATTGGATGGGCTGAGACTGCCGGGAGCGTTGGTGGAGGTTCCGGAGGAGCCGGTCATCAGGACGGGAAAGGCGGGGACGTTCAGCGACAAGCAGCTCGAAGGGGCGAGCCATCACGCGATCGTTCCCAATCCAAACACGGTGGGCGATTTGCAACAGATATATGCGCGACTCTCCAAGGACGAGGTCTCGCTGTTCGACCTGGTCGCGCGGTCGTATCTGGGGGCGTTGATGGAAGATTACGAGTTCCGGCAAACGAAGGTTGTGATGGACGTGGGCGGGTGCGAATTCAGGGCGACCGGGCGACAAAACAAAGTGCTCGGGTGGAAGGCGGCCGTCGTTGCTGAAGCGACGGACAACGAGTCCGACGAGGACGAGGGTGAGCAAGTGCTTCCGGAGGTGTCGGACGGAGAGGAAGCGAAGATCGTCGAGGCGGGGGCGCAAGCGAAGAAAACGCGGCCGCCAAAGCGGTTTAGCGAAGGGGCACTGGTCGACGAGATGAAAAACGCGTGGCGGCACGTGGAGGACGAAGCGCTACGGGACCGGCTGAAGGAAGCCAAAGGGATTGGTACGCCGGCGACCCGGGCGGAAGTGATCGCCGGTCTCAAAAGGCAGGGGTTCCTGGTCCCGAAGGGGAAGAACGTCGTACCGACTGATAGGGGACTGGCGCTCTACGAAGCATTGAAGCGGGCGGATCCGGACCTGGTCGACGCGGGGTTGACCGCGGAGATGGAAATGCACCTGGACGAAGTGGTAAGCGGCGGTCGGGACCTGGCCGGCGCGGTTGATGCGGTGTGCGAGGTCGCCGACAGAATGATTGGAAAAATCGTGAGCGCGGCCGGCGAGGCGGGGCTCGGGGAGTATCAGGAGGACCGGGCGCCGACGGCCGCGATGAAGCGGTACGCGAAATCCCTGGCGGAATCAAAGGGGCTAAAACTTCCCAGGGGGTATGCGAGTTCAAGCAAGGTTTGCCGGGCGTTCCTTGACGAGCATGCGCCGCGGCGGGAAGGCGGCAGAGCGGGGTCGTCGTCGGTGAAGAGGGCGCCCAGTGCTAAGCAGCTAGCGTTCGCGGAGGATATAGCGCGGGAGAAAGGCGTCGATCTTCCCGAGGAAGCTAAAGGATCGTCGCGGGCAATATCCAGTTGGATCGAAGAAAATTCGAAAAAGAGGAGCGTTGGTGGGGAATCCGAGCGTCGGGCGCGGCCGAGGGCCCGCCGGTGAGCGGTGGCCGTTCCGGGGCGCCGCGAGAGGAACGGACGCTCGAGCTCATTGAGGTAGAAGGCGGAGAAGCAGCCGTGATGAAACTAGGCGGAATCGAGTTGGGTCGGCTCGAGGTGACGGAAGACGCGGGCACGGACGAAACGTTCTTGACGGTGAAATTCTCGACGGAGGCCGGGAGGCGTTTGTTTGTCCACGCAATGGCTATCGCACGGGGGGGTGTAGACTGACGGCATGACCGCTGAAATCTGGACGATCATCGGAGTGGGCATCGCCCTAGCGTTGCTGATCCTGGCTGACCAGCGGTCGCTGCGTTCCCCTACAGAACCTTGACCAAGGCGACGATCAGCCCGCCCTGGGCGATCAGCCCGCCGAACAGCCATTTCACAAGGTCGGCCTTCACCGCTTCGATTTTCGCCTTCACCGCTTCAATTTCCGCTTTAACCTCCGCGATATCGGTCTTGGTGGCGAGGTTGGCGTTGAGCAGGGCTACATGCTCTTCGGCCAGGGTCTCAGCCTGTTTCTCGGTGAAGCCGCTCTCCGTCAGGCGCTTGACGAAGCGGTGAGTGTCGAATGCGATGGCCTCGGACATGCTTCAACCGTACCACGAAGCCGGGGCGGAATGTTCGCTCCCCGGAGCACTACCGCAGTCGTCAGCAGTGCGAAGAGCATCGAGTGCGCGAACCCCTGGAGCCTCTCCGTCCTGACGCCGCTGCCACCCCCGCCCCAGCCCCAGCGAGAGCTTCGGCGCAACCCTCCGGGCAATAGTGTCGTGATTCTCCAGCGACATCATTCGCCCTTCCGCTCCCGCGCCGCCGCTTCCCTCTCCGCCTCCTCCTTAGCCAGATAAGCCCTGGCTGATTCGCTCATGCGCCGCATTTCCGCTTTTCGCTTCTCGATCCCCGCGTACGGGTCCACAATTTCCACCGTCGGCTCGCACTCTTCAACACTTCCGCCACACGCGGCTAGCCCCGTTACCAACGCCAAACACACAAACCCGTGTCTCATCATCATCCGTCCTCTTGGGCCCCCAGATAAGCCCTGGCTGATTCGCTCATGCGCCTCATTTCCTCTTTGCGCTTCTCTAGCGCCGCATCGTCCGACGCCTGGCGCTCGCTCTCCGCTGCGATCACTTCACCCTGCATCTTGATCTGCACGGTCAGCAACTGCCGCAATTTCTGCATCTGCTCCACTTCCATCCTGGCGATCGCACCCGACGCCTGGAGCACCTGCATTTGCCCGCTCGCCGTCTGCATCTGGCGCTCGATTTCACGAGCGGCGGCGTCCTCATCACGAAACATTTCAGCGTGCAACCCCGCCGAATAGTACGCGTCCCTCACAGCGTTCATCCGGTTCGTGTTCCACCGGCGGTACGCTCGCCCATAGTCCTGATCGGTGGCCGCTTCATACACCGCATAATGCCTGTACGCCTCGCGAAATTTCCTGTCGAACGCGGCGCCCGCCTCCGCCATTTCCGACCCATCGGCCACTATACCGCTTAGCCTCGTCAGGTCTCCCACCACGTTCCGGATCACCCACGGTTGCAGCGCTCTCCCCTGCTCCAGCATGTGCCGATATTGATTGATTTGCGTCGCGAGCTGCCGCGCTTCCTGGCCGGCTATGTACACGAGCTCCGCGTTGTTCGCCAACTGCGTCCACTCTTTTGCACACCCGGGGCACCCAAACTGCGCGCCCGCCTGGGGCACCCATTGCACCCCAACTACCAGGCAAAACGCCACAATCCATATTCGCCGTCTCATCTCACCCCACACTCCGCCAACCACGAATCTACCCATTGCTCCCCCTCCTCGCGAACTAACTCGTTAATCCGCGCCACGTCGGGCTTGCTCGACGCACCAACAAATGCCAGGGCATACGGCCCGAGATTGAAGTCTATCGTGCGGCGTCCATCCTCGCTTACAACGAAGTATTCTCTTTTTGGCGTCAGCCTGCGAACTGCCGCGATCTCCGCGTCAATCAGCCCGAGCGTCCCGTAGAGCGCAGCCGCGTCTTCATCCTCCGCGTGCGGGTTCGCCAGGAAAATTTTTGTCGCGCAACTCTCCTTCAGCACATCCATCAATCCCGAACTCGCCGCGTCCGACAGCGACTGCGTCGCCAGCACCACGGCGACGTTCGCCTTTCTCGCTGTTTTCAACCAGTCCCGGACTTTATCGCGAAACACCTTGTGCCCGAGCACGATCCACGCCTCGTCGACGATCCACAGCGTCGGCTGCCCCTTCGCCTGGCGCTCTATAGCCCGGAACAGATAGAGCAGCACCGGGATTCGTATCCGGTCGTTCAGTTCCATCAGCTCGCCGAGTTCGAAGCAGCTCCACGTTCCTGTCGCGACACCGTCCGCCTCCGCATCCAGCAGGTCGCCATACTGTCCTGTGACCGTGTAGGCCGCCAACGCTTCCTTCAGCTCGCTGTCCTGCACCGAAATCTCCAGGTCCGTGAGCGTTCGCTTCTCGCTCTCGCGCAGGCGCCCCAGCGCTTCCCCCAACTCCCGGCGTTGACCAGCGCTTACCGCAACCCCCTGAAGTTCGACCAGCGTTTCCACCCATCCGGCCGCCCACGCGAACTCCGCCGGATCATCCACCCGCGCGAGCGGCGCAAACGACAACGCCCCTTCGCCCACGGCATAGAAATCACCGCCCACCGCCCGCGTGAGCGCCTCCATGGAATGACCTTTGTCGAACACCGCAACCGTCGCTCCGTCATAACGCCGGAACTGCGCCGCGATCAGCCCCAGCGCCGTACTCTTTCCCGCCCCCGTCGGCCCGAACATCAGGCTGTGCCCTATGTCGCCCACGTGCAGATTGAACCGGAACGGCGTCGTGCCGGCCGCTGCCTGCAGGAGCGGCGGCGCACCGACCGGATATTGTGGGCACGGCGCCTCCCCGCTCCCCGGCCACACCGACGACAACGGCAAAAGATTCGCGAGATGAATCGTATGCAACAGCGGGCGCCGAACATTCTGAACGGCGTGCCCGGGCAACGATCCGATAAACGCATCAATCGTGTTTACCGTCTCAAAGCGGGCCCCGAACCCAAGGTTCAGCAGCAGCCGCCTGGCGAGCCTTGCGTCCGCTTCCAACTTTTCGCGGGATTCTCGATGCATCACCAGCACACTCGTGTAGTACCCGTATCCCACCAACCCCGACGCGACCTCCGAGATCGCACCCTCCGTCTCGTCGACCATCGCGGCCGCATCCGAGTCGACAACCGTCCCGCTCCTGGCCTCGCGCGACGCGACCTGGTCCATGATTCCCCGGACCTTTTGCTGCCACTTCCGGCGGAAACCCATCAGCGCAGACCTCGCCTGCACCGCGTCCAGGCATATAAACCGGGTCGACCACCGATACGCCATCGGCAATTGGTCCAGCGCCGCTAGCATTTGCGGCGCCGTCGCGCTGGGAAACCCGTCGATGCTCACCACACCAATGAATTGCTCCCCGAGTTTTCCAAGCAGCCCCGTATGGAAATCCCCCGCGCCCAACAGCGCGTCAATGTACATCGGCACCGGCGGCGACCGCAGACAAATATCGCTCTCGCCGGTCAGTGCCTCCCTCAACAGCGAAAGCAAAGGATCGCCCTCGTAAACCTGATAAGGCACCCCGTGCGCTTCCACTTGAATGGGAAGCAACCGTGCCAGACCCAGCGGACCAGAAAGACGATCCTCAATCTCCCCGAGGCCCGCCTCGAACGAACGAAGCGCGTTCGCGGCCGCTGACCGCTCCGCGGCCGGCTGGCTGGAGTCGTCCATCGCCAACGCCGCCAGTTTCGCCGTCGCAATCTTTGGCGGCAGATACGTTGCGAATAAGATGTACCGCGTCTCGAATTGAGCGCCCGCGGCCTGGAACTGCCGCCGCCTTTCGTCGTCAATCCCCACGCTCACCCGATCCGGAAAGTACGACTTCGACGCGTCAGGATACTCTGACGTCGGCGTCCTGAACGCCTCGGCATGAAGCATCCATTCCGACCCGAGCATTGCCAACGCAGCATTAACCTGGCTCGTCAGCTGGTTCCTCTCCCCAGCACTCGCCGCCGCCGTATCCGGCCCCCGATAGGCCCACCCCGCTAATAACGATCCGTCCTTCTGGAGCACCACGCCCGGCGCATAGACCGACGCCCAATTGAGCAGATCCGGCAACCCGGGTTGGCGCGATCGGTATCGTTTTAACGGAATCACTGATCCCGCCTGTGCTGCGCCGACAGCGCCCAGGGCGTTGCTGCCGGCGCGTAGTACGGTCGATACCGGATATGCCGCATATACACGCTCGACAGCTCGGGATCGGCCTTCGCGGCCCGACGAAGCCCGCCCACCGAGACCACCCAGAAAACCACCCCCGTCACCGCTGACACCGGCGTTTGCGCGCCCAGCACCAGCATCGCCGCAATCAGGCCGACGAGCAGAAATAAACGCCGCTCGCAACCCGCCATCAGGTCCGGGCGCACCATCGCGCGAGCCACCGGCACCGACACCAGTTGATCCATCAAACGAGCGCCCCTGCCGCGGGGAACAAAATCTCAATCATATTGTTGGCGAACAGCACCACGCCAGCCGCGAGCACGAACATCAAAATCCGCCGCATGAAATCATTGATCTCCCCGCCGAAAATCAGCGTCAATCCCGCGGCCGCCATCGCGACGATCACGATCGCCATCGCTACCGGGCCCGTGATACTCCCTTGAATCGTTTCCATCGGGTCTTCCCAGGGAAGTCCCGTTGCCGCGGTGCCCGCGAAAGCCAGATCAGGCGCCAGGCAGACGACCATCCCCGCGATCACCGAAAACCACGTGTTCTTCAACTTCATCCTTCTGCCTCCGGTACCAGTTCGTATTGACCGTCGCGGAACCCGCGCACGGTAGCCATCTCGGTCACGCGACGGCCAGCCGGCGCGCTCGCGTCCCGGTCGATCGCAATCACAAGGTCAACCGCTTCCGAGATCAGCGACTGAACGCCGCCAGTCACGCCGGCTTCCGCGATAAGCCCTTCCAACCGCACCAGGCCCCCCGCGCATCCATTGGCGTGCACCGTGGCGATCCCGCCCGGGTGCCCCGTGTTCCAGGACTTCAGGAGGTCCAGCGCCTCCGGACCACGCACCTCCCCGACCAGGATCCTGTCAGGCCGCAGACGCATCGTCGCCCGCAGCAGGTCCTGCATCGTCACCTCCGGAGAGGTCCTCAATTCCACCCTGTTTTCCGCCGAACACTGAATCTCTACCGTGTCCTCGATCAAAACGATTCTAGGAGCTTGTCGGTTTAGGGATTTTGAGGTCGCCGAAAAGGCGACCGTGAATTATATCTCATGCCAACGGACAGGGCCGGCGTATTTTTCGATATCGGCCACCTGACCGGCCTTGCGCCGC
>LXNI01000989.1_pt1 | contig 28032 bp, 23 predicted proteins | sample 809091 | NCBI WGS metagenome assembly LXNI01 (sample SAMN04870527, study PRJNA318959) | sponge metagenome | biome: 01000161; feature: marine sponge reef; material: water | host: Sarcotragus foetidus | place: Greece: Milos, Mediterranean Sea | collected 2013-05-29 | depth 5-7 m | reverse complement strand
CCCCACCGGGTACTGGTGAGGATCCTCGAACGTAGCCCGGTCGGCCACGCTGGAGGGATCGAACACCACCACATCGGCGGCGGCCCCCACCCCGAGCACGCCCCGGTCCTCCAGCCCAAGCTTCCGCGCGGGCAGCCCCGAGATCTTGTGTACGGCGACCTCCAGCGCCATTGACTTCCGGTCGCGAACGTAATGACCCAGCAGCCGCGGAAAGCTCCCATAACCGCGCGGATGCGGCGACGAGCCGGACAGCGCCCCGTACGGCGCGTAGGCCCCCCCGTCCGAGCACACCATCCCGAGCGGGTGGGTCAGAATCCGCTCCGTGTTCTCCTCGGACATGCCGAAGCCGATCATTCCCACGCTGCCGCCCGCTTCGCGCAGCAGCCGCACGGTCAGGTCGTAGGGGTCCTCGCCGCGTTCGGCGGCCAGCTCACCGAGCCGCCGCCCCCGCGCATAGGCGTTCGCGCCGCCGATCCGGGTGACCTGGACCGCGTCCCAGGAACCCAGCAGCGCGATCTTGTCGCGGCAGGCGCGCTCCAGCGCCGGGGCGGTGTCCGGATCGGCAAGGCGTTCCAGGAACCGGGCCGTGCCGCCGGCCCGCACCGAGGCCGGAAAGAGGTTCGAGAGGCCCGTCGCGTACGCCACGTAGGGATAGCGGTCGAAGTGCGCGTCCACCCCGCTGGCCCGCGCGGCCTCGATCGCCGCGAGGGCCGCTTCGGCCTTCCAGTAGTTGCGCTGCCCCTGCGCCTTGAGGTGCGAGATCTGGACAGGGACGCCGGCCATCCGGCCCACGTGCAGCACCTCTTCGACGGCGGCGAGGAGGCGGTCGTCCTCGTTGCGCATGTGCGACGCGTAGGGGTACGGCGTCCCGCGCAGTTCGGTGGCCAGGGCCACCAGTTCGTCCCGGGTGGCGAAGCTGCCGGGGGTGTACTCGAGGCCGGTGGAGAGGCCGACCGCGCCAGCGGCGAGGCCGTCCCGCACCAGGGCGCGCATCCGCGCCAGCTCGGCATCGGTGGCCGGGCGATCGGCGCCGCCGATCACGTAGCCGCGCACGGTCCCGTGGCCGATCATCGAGGCCACCGACACGGCGGGGCGCTCCCGGTCGATGCGGTCGAGGAAGCCGCCGATGTCGCGGAAGTCGATCTCGACGTCGTAGCTGCGGCGGTAGCGGTCGCGCGTGGACTCGAAGGCGCCGTCGCTCCAGGGGCCGATCGAGCTGCCGTCCTGGCCGACGACCTCCAGGGTGACGCCCTGCCGCACGCGGCTCTCGGCGCGGGGATTGACCAGCAGCGAGAGGTCGGCGTGGGAGTGGATGTCGATGAATCCGGGCGCGACGGCCATGCCCCGGGCGTCGATCTCGACGGTGCCGGTGGCAGGGACCCGGCCGATGGCGCTGATGCGGTCGCCGGTGATGGCGATGTCGCCGGTGCGCGGGGGGGCTCCGGTGCCGTCGATGAGGGTGCCGTGGCGGATGACGAGGTCGGTGCGGGAGGCGGGGGCGGGGCCTCCGGGCGCGCGGGCAAGGCGGGCTGCGGTGCCGGGTCCCGTGACCGGGGGCGTCGCGGTCCTCGCCCCGAGGCCCGTGAGCCCTGCAAGCCCGACGAGTGTAGCTTTGGTACCGTCGGTGACGAAATCGCGCCGCTTCAAGGTCGCCGTCCTTCATCCCCCGAACCCCCTCCAACGGGACCTGCCGAGCGTCGCAGCCGGTTCGCGCCGATGCCCCCGGCGCGCAGAATCTTGGCCTGCTGGCGGGCCTGCTCGCGACCCACGAGTTCGGTGACCGCGGACAGGTGCTCGTCCATCTCGGCGTAGTCGTCCGCGGGGAAGCTCTCGGCTTCGGTCTGGTCGAGGAGGCCGCGCAGCCCGCGGATTTCGCGGCGCGCCTTTTCGATCGCGCGGCGGAGCCTGGCCAGGGCGCGGCGGGTTTCGGCTTCGGGGGTTTTCATGACATGAAGGATGGTGCCGGGCTCCGGGCGGAGCAACGGCAAAATGGGACAGATTTGGGGGGCGCTGCGGAGGTCGGGTTCGTCAGACGGGGAAGGACGGCTACTCGCCGGTCGAGGAACGTCAGCGGCGGGCGGCGGCTTGGAGCCGGGTGTCGTCGGTGCCGTCCGTCGGTGAGGAGGGATCGAGGATGGGGACTCCTGTCGGCTCGAAGTGGCGAGTGTTGCGGGTGACGATTCAGCCGGACTCAGCCGCCTCCCGGATCCGAAGGACGATCACATGCTCCACGTCCAGCGAGTCCGTGCCGACGCCGAGGACTTCCCTGTTCTGGATCGAGTGGAGCTCCGTGGTCGCGTCGAGGTCGAAGGTGCCGAGCGTGGTGCCGTCCTCGCCCAGGAGGGACCACTCCGCACTGTCGGCCGAACGGGGCGCGAAATGTTTGATGAGCGTCTCGGATCCGTCGCTGACCACCGCGGAATAGAAAGGCCGCGGTACCGACTCGCCCCAGACCTCGATCGCTTGTCGCACGAACGCCATGTAGTAGCCGGGCCGCTGGCTTGCCACAGCCTCGTTGCGTTCCAGGACCCGGTCGAGCTCCGCCTCGGAAACGAAAGTCGGTTGCGAAGCGGGTCGCAGAGTCCGCACCGCCTGTCCATCCCACCCGAACGACACCACGCGCCCGTCCCTCGCATCCGCGAAGATCACCCCGGTCAGCGTCAAGTCGTACGTGCCCCACGCGCTGAACGCAGGTATCCCCATCCCCAACCCCCCGTCCGCTTCAAACACGAAGTGCTCGCCACCCGGGACTTCGATCGGTGTCGGCAGCGCCGCTTCCGTCCGGTCCACTCGATAGAACTCAATCGTGTCTCTCAGGACCTTCCCGGCATTCTCCTGACCGGTGTCGGTCCGCCTCGCGACCGTCGCCACGGGGGTTCCGCTGGAGCTGAACCCGACCTGCTGGGGTGTCCCGGTGGTTCCCCGGAGCGACCACATGGCGACGAAGGAGTCCCGATGGAAGAGATTGACCCGTCGCCTGAGCCCGTCGAGGACGAGAATCGAGTCGCCCCTGGTGTCCATATCCAACACGCCCAGGAATTCGCCCGGACCTTCTCCCAGCCGGCCGACGGTCCCGACCTGATTGCCGCTTGCGTCCAACAGCAACACATCCACCGAGCCCGAGTTCATCACCACGAGATCGCCACTGGCCAGCCGTCCCACGCCTCCCACGTAGTGAAACAGGTCGCTGTGGATGATGGCGACGGTGTCGAGGACGAGTTGGACGGGGGCTTCGGGCGGAGCCTCGACTTCCGGGCGCTCCGGCTCGCATCCGGCGGCGGCGATCAGGAGGCACAGGCCGGCGGGGATACCCCACCGTTTCTTCACCGGATCCAAGTGATTCGAGCTTCGACCGTGCATTCGATCACCCCCCTTGTGATCCCCCGCCGTGGCGTTGGCCGGGTATCGTGTGGACATGCTCCGACTATCCTAAGACCTTAGGATATCGGGACGGCTACTGCAATGCCATCTCGGCGGGTACCTTACCGGCGATGGGATCCGTGAGCCTTTAGGCATGAAGGACGAGAGATGGGAACCGCAATCCGTTGGAGTGGGGCGCGCATGGTCGCCGTTGGAGTGGTGGTGGTTTTGCTGGCCGCGTGGGAGAGTAGCGGCGGCGGGGAGCCGCAGGGTCGACCGGAAAACGGGACCGCACAGGATGCCTGGATCGACACGGTTCCGCTGCTGACGATCGGCGACGAGGCCGGCGACCCGCTGCACAGGGTCAGCGGCGCCGTTCTGGTCGGGGATACGCTGATCATCGCCCAGTCGGCCTCGCTTCGCTTCTACGACCGGCGCTCGGGCGAGTTTCTCCGGCGGGCAGGGCGGCGGGGGGAAGGACCGGGGGAATACAGGGAAATCGCATCCCTGCACCGCGTGGGCGAACGGCTGTATACGTATGATTCCTTCTCCCGCCGGGTGACGGTCTGGGACCTCTCGGACGCCCTCGAAGGGACAGTCGACATTGAGTACTGGGCACCGTACCGATCGCCGGAGCTGGTGGGCGTCTTTCCAGATGGCTCCTTCCTGACCGCCGCGGAGTTCCGGGACAATGACAATCCGCCCAGGTCTCCCACGTTTCACCGCCACGCGATGGTGCTGGGAAGGTATGACGCGAGCGGAGTCCTGGTGGACAGCCTGGGCTACTATCCCGGGCCGGAAAGGTACCTTGCGCCTCTCCCAAACGGATTAAGGCGCGGGCAGCCTCCTCCGTTCGGCCGCGAGAGTTCGACCGGGATGATCGGCGACGGATACTACATCCTCGACAACAAGGATGCGATGATTTCGGTTTTCGACATGACCGGGACTCTGGTCCGCGAAATCGGACCCGCCCCGCCGCCGGATCCCGTGAGGATCTCCCGAGAAGACCGCCGCCGCTTTGCCGATTTCGACGACATCGATCGCGACGATTTCCCGCAGTTCTACCCTTTCTACAGCCGGTTCAGTGCCGTTGTGGGAGATGCCTTCTGGGTTCTGGACTACCTGGACCCGGAGCGTGACGTTCGGCTGGAATGGAGCGTGTATTCCCAGGAGGGAGAGCCGTTGGGACGCGTGACAGCGGAGGAGAGGCTGAAGATCCTCGCGGTGGACGGGGATGTTGCCGTCGTGGTGCATTATGACGGTTGGAATGTCGAGACGGTGCAGTTGCGCCGCATTGTGAACCCTTGATGATCCACTGAGACCCCCAGCAACCGAGGCACAGCCCTTGAGCGCGCATCGAAAAAGGCACGGGAGTCCCCAGCCGGGACCCCACCCCACCCCCCTCCCCCTCACCGCCATCCTCCTCGCGGCGGCAATCCTTCTCCCACCCCCCCTTACCGCCCAGCCCCCCTACGACATCGTCTTGGCCGGCGGGCGCGTCATGGACCCCGAAACGGGCCTCGACGCGATTCGCCACGTAGGGATCCGCGATGGCGAGATCGCCGCGATCTCCGAGGACCCCCTCTCCGGCGAGATCGTCCTCGACGTGACCGGCCTCGTCGTCGCCCCCGGGTTCATCGACCTGCATTCCCACGGGCAGACCAACCGCGCCAACGAGTTCCAGGCCCGGGACGGGGTCACCACCGCGCTTGAGCTTGAGAGCGGGGTCGCGCTGCCGGCGGCCTGGCTGGCCCGGCGCGGCGAGGGCGCGATCCTCAACTTCGGCGCGACCGTCTCGCACATGTCGGTGCGGACGCGCGCGATGCCCGGGCTGGCCGACACCGTGCAGAGCGTGATGGCCATGATCGACAGCAACCCGGACGGCGCACTCCGCCGGTTCGGAACGATCGCATCGAGGGTCCGTTACGACCCGGTCCAGCCAGACGACTACCCGGCGCTCCGCGACGCCCTGGCAAGCGGCCTCGCCGACGGCGCCCTCGGGATCGGCATGGCGCACCAGTACTACCCGGGCGCCAACCACGAAGAGATCCTCGAAGTCTTCAGGATCGCGGCCGACGAAGGGACCACGATCCACACGCACGTGCGCGACATGGGGATCGACGCCATGCAGGAGGTCCTCGCCAACGCCGTCGCGACCGGCGCATCGCTCCACATCGTGCACGTCAACAGCTCCAGCCTGTGGCGCATCGGCCCGATCCTCGACCTCATCGGCGGCATCCGCAGCCGCGGTTTCGACGTCACGACCGAGGCGTACCCCTACACGGCCGCCTCCACCGGTCTCCAGTCCGCCCTTTTCGACCCCGGCTGGCAGGAGAGTCTGCAGATCAGCCACGGCGACCTTCAGTGGCAGGACACCGGCGAGCGCCTCACCGCCGAGACCTTCCAGCGCTACCGGGCCCAGGGCGGCACGGTCATCATCCACATGATGAAGGACGAGTGGATCCGCGAGGCGCTGTCGCGCGACTTCGTGATGGTCGCTTCGGACGGGATGCCGTACGCTCCGGGGGCGCACCCGCGCAGCGCGGGCACCTTCTCGCGCTTCCTGGGGCGGTACGTGCGGGACGAAGGGCTCATGCCGCTCATGGAGGGGCTGGAACGGATCACGATCATGCCGGCGCGGCGCCTGGAGCGGATGACGGACCAGGCGCGGCGGAAGGGTCGGGTGCAGGTGGGGATGGACGCCGACGTCACGGTGTTCGATCCGGACAGCATCATCGACACGGCCACGTTCGAGGATGACCTGTCGCATTCCGTGGGGGTGATGCACGTGCTGGTGAACGGGGAGTTCGTGGTGCGGGATGGGGAAAACGTCGACGGGGCGATGCCGGGTCGGGCACTGGTCGGAAAAAAGGCGCAAACGACGAGAGGGGCCATTCCGGCGCCCGCCCTCCCGGCCACCAACCGCCCCCCAGCCGCTCCCACCCCTCAAGCCACCACCGCCCAGCCCTACGACATCCTCATCCAGAGCGCCCGCGTCCTCGACGGCACCGGCAACGACTGGTTCCGCGCCGACATCGCCATCACCGGCGACCGGATCGAGCGCATCGGCCGTCTTCCCGACGCCACGGCCCATCGCACCATTGACGCGACCGGCCTGTACGTCTCCCCCGGCTTCATCGACCTGCACTCGCACGCCGACCGCGCCATGACCTCGGAGCACATCGAGGCACGCCGCGCGAAGAGCCTGAACAGCCAGGGCCTCACGACGATCATCGGGGCCCCCGACGGGCGCAACGGAAGCTGGCCGATCACCGGCGAGATCGCGGCGATGCGCGACCGGGGCCACGCCATGAACTTCGTGCCCATGGTGGGCCACAGCACGGTGCGCCTTCAGGTCATGGGACGCGACTACGAGCGCGTCGCGACTCCGGCCGAGATCGCGCGCATGCAGGATCTGGTGCGTGCGGGGATGGAGGCGGGGGCATGGGGACTCGGTGCCGGGGTGGAATATCGGCCGGCGCGGTACAGCGACCCCGAAGAGCTGGTCGCGCTGGCGAAAGCGGTCGCGCCCTACGACGGATTCTACATCGCGCACCAACGCAGCGAGGCGTCGATGCCGCTCTGGCAGCTGCCGAGCAATGTGGACGACTGGCCGGTCGACGGGCTGCAGGCCCTCGAGGAGACGATCAACATCGCGCGCGAGGCGGGGATCCGCGTGGTCGCCAGCCATCACAAGGCGCGGGGGCGGTCCAGCTTCGGTCGCTCCGGGCACGACACGCTGGTGGTGAACGCGGCCCGCGCCGAGGGGCTCGAGGTCTACCTGGACGTGTACCCGTATGAGACCTTCGGCGGTGGCGCGCGTCCCATGATCCCCAAGTGGAGCCTGGTGCACGATTCCGTCGATACGAGCGGGGGGCGGGACAGTCCGGTGTACAACCGGCCGGGCATCTACGACGACGCGCGGGCGCACCTGGAGCGGCGCTGGAACGATCCCGCGACGCGGGAGCTGATTTCGCGCGACATCGCCTGGATCGTGGATCACAACGGGGGGGCGGAGCGGGTGGTCGTGCTGCGCTACCCGGATGAGGCGTTCGTGGGCAAGACGCTGGCGGAGCTCGCGACGGAGAGGGGGGGCACGTTTCAGGATGTGGTCGTGCACATGGCGCTGAACGGGTTCCCGAACATGATCGGCGGAGCGAGGACGCGGGGGTACGGGATTCATGACGTGGACGTGATCAACTACTACAGGCAGGAGTACACGGCCACCGCGTCGGATGCGGGGGTGAGCGGGGTGGCGGGGACGCCCTTCGCCGCGGTCGCGGGCGCGCATCCGCGTCATTTCGGCGCCTTCACCCGCAAGATCGCGCGCTACGTGAAGGACCTGAATGCGATCTCGCTGCCGTTCGCGGTGCGTTCGATGACGGGGCTGCCGGCGCGGATCATTGGTCTGGAGGACCGGGGGCTGCTGCGAGAGGGGTACAAGGCGGATTTGGTGATCTTCGATTTGGGGCGGCTGCGAGATCGGGCGACGGTGCTGGAGCCGGATCTGTTCAGCGAGGGGGTGGACTATGTGATGGTGAATGGGTTGCTTACGGTGGATGGGGGGGAGTTTACGGATGAGCTGCCTGGGGTGGTGGTGGTGCGGGGTGGGCGGCCGGTGAGTTGAGGGGGTGGGGGGGGACGGGGGAAAGCGGCATTCAGGCTGGTCTGAGGCGAATGCGGACCGTTACTGTGTGGGGTGGTGAGGAGGGGGTGTTTTGGCCTCCGCAGAGGTTCCTCGATCAAGGAGGCTTGCCGTGCTTGGTTCATTTTTGTTTGAAAGCACACGGCTACGCGCGCCTGGCGTAGGCCAGTGCGTTGTGTTCGCTGCACTCGCCTCGCCTCTGGGCGCCCAGGACTCGGTCCTGGTCGTGCCCGATGCCCCGGCCTGTGCCGCGTGCTCGCTTGAGATCTCGGCCGTGGTCGAACTCGGCGATCACGAGGGGCCGGGCATCGTCGCGCAACTCAATGCCCCCTTTGCACAGGCCCGAGTCGTCCGCTCCGACGACGGCGACTACTACGTTCCCGGGTACCTCGGGGATGGACGCCTGTTGCGTTTCTCCAGCGACGGTGTCTTTCGGGAAGCCATTGGACGGCGTGGTGAGGGGCCGGGCGAGTACAACTTGCCGATGCTGATGGGAGGCGGTGCCGACGACCTGACCATTCTGGATCCTTCGTTTGCCCGCTTGACGACCATCCATGGCGGGGAGGTTGCGACGACCAGTTTGCCGTTCATGGCTCGCACTTGGGCCGTGTTGTCTGACGGACGCTACGTCTACAACGGCCTTTCATCCTGGCGCGAGGGAGTTGGTCACCCCGTGCATGTGTATGACCCGGCGAGTCGCCAAATCACAAGCTCTTTTGGCGACGAGGGGGTTCGCGTGGACCGAAGCCGGCGAAATGACTCGGGACACTTGCGGCGCGCCGTTGCGGCAGCGGCGAATGGGAACATCTGGGTGGCGCGCGAAAACCGCTACCGAATCGACAAGTGGAGTCCGGACGGGGATCACATCGCCCGTATCGAGCGTGACGCGCCCTGGTTTCAGCCCTGGGAAGAGTGGCCCGGGGTGGATTTCGAAGTCAAGCCTCTCCCGGTGATCGTGGGCGTACGGGACTGGGGCGACGATCTGCTGATGGTCGTAGTGAGGCTGGCTGATGCCGACTGGAGGCCGATACTTCCCACGCTCGATGATCTGTCCGGCCACGAAACGATTCCCCCCTCGCGGGAAGACGAACTCTACGACACCGTGATTGAGGTTCTCGATACCCGCTCAGGAACCGTCCTGGCCCGCACCCGAGTCGATGAGGGTGTCGTCGGTGTGGTCGGACAGGATGAATTCTGCACCTACGCGGAACACAGCGACCTGGGCGAGCCCAAGTACGTGGTTTGGTCGGTGGCTCTGTCGGGGTATTCTCGATAGGTGAGGGGCGTGTTGCGGATGGGGCGCGAAGGGTGTCGGTCTCACCAGGCGGTCATCCCCGTATTCCTGCTCGGCATTCTCGCCGCACCTCTCGCCGCCCAGGACTCGGTGCTGGTCGTACCCGACACCCTGGCCTGTGCCACCTGCTCGCTAATCGTGTCCGTCGTCGTCGAACTCGGCGATCGCGAGGGGCCGGGTATCGTCGGGGAACAAGCCGAAATAGACCGCTCCGATGATGGCGACTACTACGTTTCCTCGCTCGTGCAGGACGGACGCCTGCTCCGATTCTCACCCGACGGGGTCTTTCGGGATGCGATTGGGCGGCCCGGCGAGGGGCCGGGAGAGTACGTCTGGCCGGTACTGGTGGGAGGGGTCGCCGATGCCCTGACCATTTTGGATATTCGGCGTTTTCGCCTGACGACCATCCGTGGCGGCGCGATCGCAACAATCAGGCTGCCCTTGGTGGTTGACGACCATGCCGTGTTGCCCGACGGCCGTCACATCTACAACGGCTTCGGATACGAACCCGATCAATTCGGTCAACCCCTCCACCTGTATGACGAGGCAAGTGGTCGGGTCACACACTCTTTCGGCGGCGAGGGCGTTCGCTCGTTCCAGGCCGGCGAACCTCCGACGGAGGTGAGACGTCGCGTCGCGCCGGCCGCGGATGGGCAGATCTGGGCGGCCAGCTGGACTCGCTACCGGGTCGACAAATGGAGCCCTGATGGGGACCGCATCATCCGAATCGAGCGCGACGCGCCGTGGTTTCGCCCTTGGGAAGAGGGACCCGGTTTGCCGCGCGAGTTCGAGCCTTTGCCGGTCATCCTCGGTGTTCGGGATTGGGGTAATAGCCTCCTTATGGTCGTCGTGAACGTGGCCGACGCAGACTGGAGACCGCTGCCCCCCGCGCGAGTTGTGCAGGGCCACGAATTGACGTCGGCGGCCCAGTACGAGCAGCTCTTCGACACCGTGATCGAGGTCCTGGACACCCGTTCCGGAACGGTATTGGCGCGCACCCGGGTTGATGAGAATGCCCTCGGCCTGGTTGGGAGGGACGGGTTCTACTCATACGCGGACCACAGCGACCTGGGCGAGCCCAGGTACGTGGTCTGGTCGGTGGCCCTGTCGGGTGCCGGCGGCGGACGCCAATAGACCAAACGCATCACCCGGGCGCCTGGCCGCCTGCGTCCCACCGGTTGCGACGTGATTCGCACCCGCGTACCTCTACTCCGCCACCGACACGACCAGGAAACCGCATGACGCACCACGCCCATCCAGGGGCCTCTTCCGCCGAGACCCCCGGCATCGACCCACCCCTCGACCTCGCCGTCGTCGGCGCCGGCCCCTGCGGCCTCGCCGTCGCCGTGGCGACGAAGGAGCGCGGCCTCCACTTCGCCATCCTCGACCGCGGCGCAATCACCGAGTCCCTCACCCACTACCCCTACTACATGACCTTCTTCTCGACGGCCGAGCGCCTCGAGATCGGGGGCGTGCCGTTCACCATCCCGGAGGCGAAACCGACCCGCAGGGAGGCCCTGGCGTACTACCGGCACGTCGTCGCGCATCATGCCCTGGCGGTCCGCCAATACGAGGAAGTGACCCGCGTTGTCCGCCACAATGGGCCCGAAGTGGCCGACAAACGGGGGTTAGAGGGCGAAAAAGGCAAAAATCACGACACTTTCGTCCTCCACACCTGCACCCGCGACGGCCGCGAGCACCCTCTGCGCACCCGCGCCGTGGTCATCGCGACCGGCGGCTTCGGCGAACCCAACCGGCTGGACCTCCCCACCGGCGAGCCCGATGACCGGATCATCCACTACTACAGGGAGCCCTTCCCGTTCTTCGACCAGGACGTGGCCGTGGTGGGCGGCGGCAACTCGGCGGTCGAGGCCGCGTTGGAGCTTCACCGGAGTGGCGTGCGCGTCCGCATGGTGCACTTCGCCGATGTCTTCGACCGGGGCGTCAAGCCATGGGTTCGCCCCGACATCGACAACCGCATCGAGCACGGTGAGATCGTCATGCACTGGGAGTCGCGGATCGCGGCGCTGGGACCCCGCACGGCCATCATCCTGCGCGACGACACCGGCGCCGTCACCGAGGTCGCGAACGACTGGGTGCTGGCCATGACCGGATGGCGTCCCGATCACACGCTGCTCGACGGCCTCGGCGTACGGACCGATCCCCGCACGGGAATCCCCGACCACGACCGCGCGACCATGGAGACGAACGTCCCCGGCGTGCACATCGCGGGGGTCATCGCGGCGGGGTTCAACGCGAACAAGATCTTTATCGAGAACGGGCGCGAGCATGGGGCGCTGATCGCGGCGGCGGTGGCGGCGAGTTAGGCCTGGCGCGCGACTGGGGCAGTGGCCTGGCGCCCTCGCGGCAGTTGCCGGCGGCGTGGCTCGCGCGGACTCATCAACGCCCCGCCTGGATGGACCCTCCGTGCCGGTTCAGCCGATAACCCTCCACCACCTGCACCCCGGTATCCGGATCCTGATTGACCCCGAGGACCATATCTTCTCCAATCCACTCCACGTGCCCCAACGGAATCTCCAACGAACCCAGCCAGCGTCCGGCCGGATCGAACACGCTCCATTCACTCCTTGCAAGGTCCAGGCTGTATTTGTCCTTGACCCACAAGTAGCCTCCGGAATCCACCACGAGCCCGACGATCGGTGGCCGGAATTCGCGGGGCGGCAACTCGGCCATCGCCCGGTCCCAAGCCCCCCAGTCCCGCGATCCGCCCAGCACATTTTTCCATTCCTGGACATCCCCGGCCGTGATGGGAGTCGGATCCGCCGCGCGTCTGAGGATCCTGCGAAGCACGCCGGTACCGGAATACTGGTGAACTTCGTATCGGTCGGTGTTGGTGACGTACACCGAGGGTGGCGTTCCACCTGCCGCCAACTGCACTCCAAAGGGAAAAGGCAGGCCCGGGGGACCGCCGGACTGCAGGTAGATGCGTTCCCCCTCCTCCCACCGGTCCAACGAATAAGCTGCATAGGTGGAGTCGATCCTCAAGAACTCCACGGGGGCCCGGTAGGGTTCTCCGAAGGGCGGGATGAAATCACGTGGTACCAAGAAGGCTTCGACAATGAATGACCCGTCCGGCAAGGGTAGGTGCACTCGTTCGGGAGACATCTGATTCGGCTTCCGCGTTGCCGCAAACAGCGCTTCGACATCGATGCGCCAGTCCCGCAGGAACCTGCCGGAAGAATCGAAATAGGCCACCGGACCGAACATGAAATCCCACACCACAAGGGTGTCGCCCGGGAGGACCTGAAGGTGGTCAGGGATGCGGAACTCGCCCGGACCCTCGCCCACGCGCCCGATCGACCGCGAAAACGCTCCCGTGGACTCGAACAAGAACACCCTTTTCTCGCCCCGGGAGAGGATAGCAATCCGGCCGTCCGAGAGGGCCACGACATCGCCGATGCGCCAAACCAGATGGGAGGAGTCGGCATCGACCGCGCCGTGCTGGCCACCGATGACGATTTCGGGCGTGGGGGCAACCGTCCAGGCGCTGCCCTCGTCCCATTCAGGGGCGTGGTTGTCGACGACTTCGATGCCGGCCGAGTCGCGGATGGTGACGGCGGGGGGTCGGGTTTCGGTCTCGATACCCTCGCAAGCCCCAAAGGCAGCGCACAGAGCCACCGAGGAAAGGGATGGCATCCACGATTTCAATCGGATCATCATTGAAACTCCGTCGGCCATGGCTCAGTGTCGCTCTTTGCGCACACGCCTCCGACCCGGCTTCCAGCGCTTTCGGGAAGTCCGGCCGGTACATTGGATATTGGATCCCCAAGGTACGACCCGGTGAAATTCCTAAGCAAGCAGTAGAACAAATGCGGACACTCTCCTTCCCACTACTTCTCGCACTCGCAACCGGCTGTGGCGACCCGCCCGTCCCGCTCCCGGAGTCCGCCGAGTTCCCGACGAGCGGAGTTCACCTCAACATGACCTACGACGATCTCACCAGCGCCCGTCCCGGCGCTGAATTGGTCCCGGACACCGGGGTCGTGGAAGTGCTCATGCACGGTCTCTATCACTACGGCTTCACCGCGAACCCGCCCCGGCGGGGATCCCGTCTGGTCTACATCGATCACGTCAGGGACGAGATGGAGGGCGATTGGGCGCGTCGCGAGTGGGACACGCTGGTGGTGGCGCTGGCCAGGGAGATGGATATCGAGCCGCGCTGCGCGGAGATCAACTATGCGCGGCTCAGGTGGCGCAGGGCGCTGCTGGAGGAAGAGGGGAAGCCGGTCGCGGCGGCGGTGGAGATCGTGGCGGTGACGACGGGAGACCCCGGGCCGGGCGAAGCGGAGCTGATCACGCGGGCGTGGCTGACGGAGCACGCGACGCCGGTGTCGCGGTTTCTGGAGGGGCCGGAGGGGGTGGGGACGGAGCTGCTCCAGTGGGAGGATTGCGGGGAGGACGGGTGACTGTCAGGGTCGGGATAGTAGTGGGATTCACGGGCTGGCCCCAACCGATCCGCCGGTGGTCCCCGTCAAGGAGACATCAAGCCTTACCTGGTCGTACGGTACCCGCGGGACCAGCCTGCCGCGCGTGCCCCGCTGCAATTCCACGAGTCCATATTGGGACATCGTCTTCAGCGTCCGCGAGAGGTTCGACTTGCTTCGCCCCGCCATCTTCGCAAGCTCCGTGAGCGATCCGGGCCTCTCGCGGGCGATCAGCTCCAAGAGATGCCTGTTGTGCTCGGACAGCAGCTTCGCGAAGCTCTCGATCGAGGTGAACCACACCCTCGGCTCGTCCTTCGCGGGGGTGTGCTCGCCGCGGGCAATCGCCAGAGTGCGCGCCTTCATCTGGTCGTAGTCGGCGATGCCGATCTGCAGTGTCTTCATGGAGTTGGGAGACGCCGGGCGGCGGCAGGGTCGGGCCCGGGCGACGCGGTGCTATGCGATCCGGTAGGAGCGAAGGGGCAGCGCCTGGGCTTCGAGGGATGAAAGGTCCACGATGCGGGAGGCTCGGTCGATATCGAATCCAACGAGGTTTCCGCGCGCATCGAGATCCACGTTCACGCCTTCGGATACCTCTCTGGTCTCCGAACCGGGTTCACCGCTCAGCTTGATGTAGAGACTGTCCGTGTCGGGATAGTAGTGGAGTTTCATTCTGATCTTCTGCTGAATCCGCGATCGAAGTACGCGTTGTGGATGGTCTCCCGATCCTCCAGAGTAACCACTCGAAGCACCCTTGGCGAAGCCTCCCCCGCACGACGGACCTCGCCCCGGAAGCGGAACCGCCCGTCTGGCTGCCGCTCCCATTGACCACGCGAACACCAGCCTTGACCCCCGACCTTAGCGGCGTCCGACAACCCCACCGCCAACGCGGTGGCGGAACATCCCCGCGAGCGCTCCGGGGAACCCGACCGACAACGGGCCTCGCGAAGCGCGGTCGCCCGGCGCGCGCGAGGTCATCATCGGCCCGCCCTGACGCTCCCCGCTTCAGCCGGATGGCGTGATCCTCGCTCGAACGACGCACTGGACATCGAAGGCGTCGGTCGCGACGGTCCGGAACTCGTCGCCTCTTGCCCGTAATTGATAGCGCATTATCATTAGGCCAAGCACTCGCGTTCCCCACGCCCGATGCGCGGCTCGGTCGGGTGGGGCCACGCGGACTTCGTGACCGAACCGATTCACCATCCACGCGCATGAGCACTGACGACGGCTGGCTGGGCTCAGCCTAGTCCAAGCAATTCCGCGAACCCTCTCCGGGGCGATTCTTGCGGAGGAAGGAATCACGAAATGAAGACATGGAGTGAAGACACACGGGGCTGGAAAGCTCTCGACGACCGCCTCGGCGGACGCGAACCGGTTCGGGTGAGCCGATGACGACGCGAAACGGTCCGGGCGAGCCGATGACGAACGGAACGCGGTCATTCGACGTTGTCATCGTCGGCGCCGGGGCTGCGGGTCTCGGCTTCGGTGTGACGCTGCGCCACCTGGGAATCGAGAACTTTGCGATCCTCGACCGCGCCGCCGTCGGTGCCTCATTCCTGCGTTGGCCCCGACAAACGCGCTTCATCACGCCGTCGTTCACCAGCAACCAGTTCGGCCTGCTGGACCTGAACGCCATCTGCCTGGAAACCTCGCCGGCTTACTCGGTCGGCACGGAGCACCCCACGGGGGTGGAGTACGCCGCTTACCTGCACGGCGTAGCGGAGCATTTCGAATTGCCCGTAGAGACCGGGATCGACGTTCTTTCGATCACGAGGAAAGCGCAGCACAAGCGGTTTCGGTTAGAGACGAGTCGCGGCGACATACGTGCGCGGTTCGTGGTATGGGCGGGCGGCGAAATGCAGTATCCGCGGACCCACGGCTTCCAGGGCGCCGAGCTTTGCCTGCACTACTCCAAGGTGGCCTCATGGGACGATCTCACCAACGGCGAACGATGCATCATCGGCGGCGCCGAGAGCGGCGCTGACGCCGCCGTCGCGCTGGCCGCCGCCGGTCGGCGAGCCATCATCTTCGACCGCGAGGATCCGTGGAACCGAAGAGGCCCGGACCCCAGCCAACTTTTGTCACCGTTTACGCGGGCGCGCCTGGGATCGGCCATTGACTCCGGTCGGGTGACGCTGCGCGGCGGCTGTGTCGTCACCGGCGTTCACCGCAACGACAACGGCTATCAGTTGGCGCTCGAGGACGGCGACGTCGTCGACTGCGCCGAGAAGCCGATCCTTGCCACCGGATTCGTCGGTTCGGCAAGCCTCGTTCGCTCGTTGTTCGACTGGCGAGGTGAAGACTTTCCGTTGCTGACGGAAAACGACGAGTCCACCGTGACGAAGGGGCTCTTCCTGGTCGGGCCGCAGGTGCGCCATGACAATCTCATCTTCTGTTTCATCTACAAGTTCCGCCAACGCTTCGCCGTGGTAGCCAACCAGATCGCCCGCCGTCTGCGAGTGAGCACGGAGCCGCTGGAGTGGTACCGCCGCCACGGGATGTACCTCGACGATCTTTCGTGCTGCGAAGATGCCTGCGCTTGTTGAAAGGGTCCGCCCTTAGGCCCTTCTGGGCGCTGCTGCTGTTGTTGGCGCCCGCCTGGGTCGCGGTTGACACCGCTAACCGTCTCGCGGATCGAATCGACGCCTGGGTCCGCGCCCGGACTGAGCCGCTGACCGAGTTGCTGACGAGTTGGCCGCAGCCGCTTGCGGAGATCCTGGCTGGCGACTACGGCTTTGTCACAATGGGGCCGCTGCTGCTGGTATGGGCGACTCCGGTCGTCGTGCTCCATGCGCTGCTGATGGGTGCGTACAAGTCGAGCGGCTTGCTCGACCGCCTGACAACGGCCATGAATCCGTGGCTGCGGCCGTTCGGCATGACGGGCCGGGAGTTGGCGCGGGTCGTGATGGGGTTCGGCTGCAACGTGCCCGCCGTCATCAGCGCGCGCTCGTCGCCGGCTTGCTCGCGTGGCGCATGCGTTTCGGCCATTGCTTTCGGTTCGGCCTGTTCGTATCAGCTGGGAGCCACGCTGGCGGTCTTCGCCGTGGCGGGACGAACGGAGTTGGTCGTGGCCTACCTGCTGTACCTTGGCGCCACGACTGTTGCCTACGCCCGCCTCACCGCGCCGCGAGCGGCTCGTTCTCCCTTCAATGTGCTGTCGACGGAGGGCTGGGTCCTCTTGACCTGGCCGCGCCCGAGGGCCGTCTGGCTGGAGACGCGAGGCGTGATTCTGGAGTTCTTTCGCAGGGCCTTGCCGATCTTCTTTCTCATCACGGCTGCGGCGTCTCTGTTGCATTGGCTGGGCGCGCTGCAAGCCGCGTCGACCGTCGTCGAGCCGGCGATGGCTATCTTTCGATTGCCCTCGGAGGCGGCCCCGGCGGTGGTCATGGCGAGCGTGCGCAAGGACGGCATCCTGTTGCTGGCGGAGCCGGGAGTCGCCGCAAGCCTCAGCGCCGTCCAACTGTTGACGGCCGTCTACCTAGCCGGCGTGCTGTTGCCTTGTCTGGTCACCTGCTTGACGATTGCGCGCGAGCAGGGCGGCGCGTTCGCGCTACGGTTGGCAGGTCGGCAGGCTGTGGCGGCCATCGGGTTCAGCGCTTTGCTGGCTTGGAGCGGAGCATGGCTGTGAGCCCGGTCTCCGGCCCGCGCCGACGCAAGGGGAAGGAACTGCTACACCAGCAGTGCTGGAACTGGGGCCGAGACATCGTGCGTCCCGAAGGCAACCTCCTGCTCGAAGCGGCGGGGATCCCGTCTGGTCTACATCGATCACGGTGATTCTCCCGCCTGATGAGGGGACGCCCTCACGGCGGCCGCACAATCTCCAGCCGGACCACGTAGTCGACACCCATTTCATCCGAGTCGATCACGTACATCCGGTCTCCGGTGATGACCTGCACCGACATGTTGACCAGCCCGGCGGGCATCTCCGGCTGCCCGAGGTAGCGCCCTTCACTGTCGAACACATCAAATCCCACCACTCCGTCCCCGAGGATGCGGCGGACCCATAGCGTGCCGTCCCTGGACAGGTGGAAACTCTCGAACGGGGGATAGACCCTGGGCACCGCATCCATCGCTTCCGGCGGAGGGTGCCGGGCTCCCGGGATACTGTTGTCGTGCCGCACGCGTTCCAGTTCCGCCTGGACGGCGGCGACGCGCACGGCCTCAGTGATGGCGGCGGGCTCGTACTGGCGGAGGACCCTGCGCAGCGTCCTGCCGCTTTCCAGGTCAAGGTGAAGAATCTCATAGCGGCCACCGAGGTCATACCCGTCCGACCACCACAAGTCCAGCCTGGGGCCGATCACACGCGAGCGATTCCGGGTAAACGGCGCCGGCAGGGACAAGGTGGAACGCCCCTGCGTGAAATCGATCCTGGGCGGGTCCGGAGGGTCTTCCGGCAGCTCAAAGACCCGCCCGTCGGGCTCGAGACGACCCGTCGCCCCGCGTCGATAGACCCGGTACACTGCTCGGTCCGAGTCCTCGATCCTGTCATATGCGAGATAGAGCCCGTTCCTCCAGCCACCGCCAAACCGGGTGGGATGTCGCTGTCCCCCGATCCTCGTCCCGGCGGTGTCGAAGATCTCGTAGCGGTCGAGACGATTGTCCGCGACCCACATCTCGCCGTCCGGCCCGTGACGCACGCGACCTATCCCCATGAACTCGCCGGGCCCCTCGCCACGGCCACCGATGGTTCGCACGAACCGCCCGTCGCCGTCGAATACCCTCACTTCGTTCGCCCGATAGTCCACGGTCCACATGCGCCCCATCTCGTCGAGCGTGACCGACCTGGCGTCACCGAACGCATCGGGGCCGCCCGCAATGGCAGTGCCGATCCGCAGGCTTTCGGCAAGGCGCCAGCGCGTGCCGGGATTCGCGTCCCACAGGCCCTGCGCCGGATTGGCCACCAGAACCAACCCGTCGGCGAGGGTGTCGATGGTGAGTTCGGTGACGGGGGGATAGGCGCGGTCGCCGCAAGCGCAGATGGCCAGGGTGGCGAGAAGGAGCGCGGGTGTCTTGTGGTGCATGGGTTGCTTCCGATGGTGGCGGGAGTTGAGAGAGGTAACCGGGTTGGTGCTGCGAAGGCAACGACGGGGTGTGACGCCAGGAGGTGGATCCCTTGTTGGATCCCAGGCGAACACCGGCCTTGACCCGCTATTGTGGATGACATCATTATATGACATCAGTTGACTGCACTCTTATCAAGTCACCATGAAAGCCATCACCCTCCGCAACGTGCCACCCGATCTGGCCGAAGCCCTCGACCGGGAAAAGCGACGGCGCGGCCAGTCACTCAACCGCACCGCCATCGACCTGCTCAAACAGGGTCTCGGGGTCGGGACCCCCCGTTCCAACGGCCTCGCCCGCCTGGCGGGTGGATGGAGCGACGAACGCGCCCGGGATTTCGAAAGGGCACTCGCTCCATTCGACGAAATCGACCCCGGGATGTGGAAGTGAGCCGCTACTGCCTCGACACCTCGGCCTACATCCACTTCCTGCGTGGCGACCCGGAAACCGTTGCCGCGATCGACGGCGCGAGTTGGGTCGGCTTTCCGGTGATCGCCCTGGGGGAACTCCATACGGGGTTTTCGCTGAGCGGCCAGCACGCGGCGGACCAGGCGCGTCTCCGAGACTTCCTGGCGCACCCGGTCGTCGAGCCGATCCACGTTGACCCGGAGGTGGCGCGCCAATACGGGCAGATTGTCGCGGAGCTGAGAACGGCCGGCACGCCGTTGCCCCCGAACCACATCTGGATTGCGGCATGTGCTGCGCGAACGTCCGGTGTCGTGCTGACTCACAATGCGCACTTCACGCGGATCGTGCGGGTTGGGTGTGTGGTGCTGGGAAGCTCGGGGAAGGTGCCGCGTTCAGCGCGTTGGCGCGGTCAGGAATGAGGGGCCCAGGACTCCGTGGATCGCGAGCCGCGAGGATTCGCCCACGGGTACCTACGATCGGATAAGCCGAAAGACGCGGATCGACTCCACGCCGAGTTCGTCCTTCCAAACGCCCAGGATCCGCGAGGCCGTAATCTCGGTGGGGCGAAACCGGGGCGGAACAAGGGCGCGCGCACGAAGGATGCCCTGTCGGTCGTAGACGTGCCATTCCTGTCCGTCCAGCCCCTCGGCGACCCACAGTGGTCCACTGGTGGAGGTGAAGGCGGACGACGAATAGAGGATGTTCGTCCGGACGGTTTCCTCGTCGGGCCCGGCGATCCGGCGAACCCAGACCCCGCCGTCGTTCGCCACGAAGACCCAATCGTAGGCAGGTGCGGTCTCCATGACGGGCGCTTCAATGCTACGACGTGGCCCACCCTCCTCGGTGGCCCCGGCCGGGCGAGAACGGGACCTGGCGGATGCAATCAACCGGGCTTCGACCGGATTCGGCATCGAATTCCGAATGATTTGGCGTAATTCGCCCTCGGAACCGAACACCTTCAACTCGTAGGTCTCACTATCCCCCGCGACGACGATTCCGGAATGCAGCGCGAAGTGCCCGCGCGGACCACCGGGGACACTCACGTTTCTATCTCCGTAGAGCAAGTTTGCGCCAAGGGCGAGCAGCGTGTCGGCCGAACCAAGATCCGAACCATAGCGCACGACGTGAAAGATCTCGCGGAACATTTCGGTTCGGGCGGGCGGAGACTCGCCTCCGAAAGAGATTCCCGCCCAAGCCGAAGTACCGAGCCGCCCGAATATGACTGCGCTCGGAGGCACCGGCGCGGCAACGGTGCGCACGAACGCGCCATTGGGGCTGAAGATCTTGAGGGACCCAGGCAGTTTGCTAATCGCCATCAGCGAATCCCCGGCGAGGAGATCAACCCGCACCACATACCGGGACTCGGCGGGGCCGTCTCCGCTGCCACCGTTCCGATTGAGGAGTATCCCCGTCGCGTCGAACCAGAGCAGTTCGAAGGGCGATTGGTGGACCACGATCCGGTCATCGGAAAGGAAGCGCGCGCGGCTGACCCTGTGGAGCGTGAATTCACCGTCGGGCGCGCTTTCAATGACGAGATCCGGGGTATCGGCCAGAGACCAGAGCGGGGTGCTTTCGTCCGGTGGAGCGTTCTCGACGATGCGGATCCCCACACTGTCTCTGACGAACGCGTGCCGGCTATCGCCGACTGGTGAATCGGCGCAGGCCAAGGTGGTCGTGGCAAGCATGGCATTGAAGGTGGTAAACAGGGATACCGATCGTCGTGGTGGTGACTTGTGGCGGGGCCTGTCCATGTTCCGGGTGTGCCATCGTGAAGTCAGTATCCCTCGATCTCCCTGAGCACCAGGTATTCCACATCGAACTCGTCCCGTGTACGGACCAACACACGATCCCCCGCGGCATCCAGCAGTTCCTCTCCCTCGGGAAGGGTCAGGCTAAACTCCAGGCTTGGGCCGGCGATGTCCCACACCTGCCAGTACTCGGCTTCCTCATCAGGACGGAAGATGCGCAGCCACAGGCGGCCGTCCAGGTCGCCCAGCATGCGGTTGATCGCTGGGGCGACACTGTTGGCCGGCAAATCGCGAAACAGGAACGGCTGCCCAGACCCCGACAATGCCCCCGGCACTCCCGACCGGCTCCGCCTCCTCCCGCCGGCCGTCGCCCTCTCTTCGATACCCTTCCGCACAGCCTTGATCCGATCCTCCGACATGACGATGCCCGGCGGTAGTGGCACTTCAGCGACCGTTGCGCCAGACAGGTCCAGAACATGGACCATCCCCAGGTCCGTCTGCGCTACCGCGAGGTGCTGTCCGACCTGTGCGTAGTGCAGTCGGTGGGCAAAGATGATCGTTCTCGTTCTGCCCCTCGATTCCTGCTTTTCGTAGTACATCTCGGCATCGAGGAACTGGGCGAGCGAGCGTGCCGGCTCATTCGGGGCCAGGGTCTGGTATTGCACGGTGTTCCGAAATGGACCGGGCTGGCGTGACTCGCCCGGAAGACCAATCGGAAACGCGTCATCGGCGATCACCAGCGTGCCGTCCGCGTATCGTGCAACCACCCGGGTCGGGATGCGGTCGAGCGCCGACTTCTCGTAGACCGGTGGCTCGGCAAACGTCCCGTCGGCATCGACGAAGGCAATACGTCGGTGCCCAGGGTCCCAGACGACGACCCCTCCGTTCTCCGACCGGCCCGCCAGGAAGGGGATACTGAACTCATTGGGCCCTTCACCCTCGCGGCCCGCGGAAATCACGCGACCATCGGCAATGTCGACGAACACAATCCGGTGAAAGGAGCCGTCGACAAAGACGAATCGGTCGGGTGACAACAGCCTCGCGCCCTGGAGCCGCCCAATCAGCAGCACGCGTTCGTCGGTAGAGGTCGATGAATGGAAGAGAGGCGTCTCGGCGGTGTACAGTTCCGGCACTGCCTGGGCCGTCACCCCGACCACGCCGAGCGTAGCGACAGGGCCCTTCAGCGCCAGCAGAGAGACAAAGATGGCCACGTGGCCCGCTTTGGAGATCGCCATCAACTGCTCCTTTCCCTTCGCTCTTCAAACCCGCCGAATCTAGCGACCACCCCCCGGCTCATCCACCACAAACCCCCGATACCCCAGCGCCCTCTCCCGCGGCCACACCTCGTCCATCGTCTCCGCCTCGAACAGCCGCCCATTCACCATCACCTGCTCCACCGTGAGCGTATGCCGCAGATCCTCGAGCGGATTCGCACTCATCACAACCAGGTCCGCCAGCTTCCCCACCTCGATCGACCCCAGCTCCTTCTCGAGCCCGATCCCGTTCGCCCCGAAGATCGTCGCCGCCCGCAGCGCATCGTGGTTCGACATCCCCCCCGACGCCACCATCCACAGCTCCCAGTGGAAGCCCAGCCCCTGCAGCTGCCCGTGGCTGCCGACCCCCGCGAATCCACCGTCGGCCACCACATCCGCCAGAAACCGCGCGTGGTCCTCGAAGACGAATTCCTCGTCGACAGCCCAGCCCACGGCCCCGGCCGCGCCAGCACGCCGCCGCGTCAACCGGTCCAGAGTCGCGTGGGGGGTGAACCGCGCCAGGCGCTCGTTCCCGTGGACGTCTTCGCGGGTGAACCAGTAGATCTCGCCCATCGGGCCGCCGAAGGAGACGATCAGCGTCGGGGTGTTGAGGACTTTCGTCTCCGAGAAGAGGCGGACGACGTCTTGGTAGAGGGGGTAGATGGGGACGTTGTGCTCGATCCCGGGGTAGCCGTCCATCGCGTGGGTGAGGTCGGCCTGGTAGTCGAGGCCGGCTTCGGTGGTCGGCATGAGTTCCAACTCGCGCGCGGCCATGATGAGCCATTGGCGCTGTTGGCGGTTGCCGGAGAGGTACATCTTGAAGGTCTTGGTGTCGTAGTAGTCGGAGTAGCGCCTGAGGATGTCGCGGGCGTGGTCGAGGTCGCGGATGCCCTCCAGAGCCTGGTAGTCGCCGAAGACGCCGGGGCCGGTCGAGTAGATGCGAGGGCCCAGAATGTCGCCGGAACGCACGCGGTCGGCGTAGGTGAGTACATCGGACACGCCGGTCTGGGGATCGCGGGTGGTGGTGACGCCGAAAGCCAGGTTCGCGAGGTAGCCCCACGGTTGCGCGGTGTGGATGCCGGAAGGGGGACGCAGGTGGGCGTGGGTGTCGACGAAGCCGGGTGTGATGGTCATGCCGGAGACGTCGCGGGTGACGGTGCCGTCGGGGACGGTGAGGGTGCCGGACGGACCTACGGCGGCGATGCGGTTGCCGTTGATGAGGATGTCGCCCTGTTGGAGGATTTCGTCGCCGCGCATGGTGATGACTCGGGCGCCTGCGAGGAGGAGGTGGCCGGCGGGGAGGTCGCGGGGGGCGTCGAGGGCGACGCGGACTTCGGAGGGGCGGTAGGTGGCGGGTTTGTCGTCCATCTCCTGGTCTTCGGGGGTCGCCGCCTCGCCGGTTTCTTCGGTCTCTTCCTCCTCTGCGGCCTCATCCGGCTCGCTTGCCTCCGCCGCCTCCACGCTATCCGCGAAGGCGCGCGCGGCGTCCAGGTCGTAGCGGAAGTAGGCGTTGCCGAGGGCCCACGCCACGGTGCCTCCATCGGCGCTCCAGGATGGGAACTCGCCGCCCATTTCGGTAAGGCGGGTGACGGGGACCGCGGCGCTGGAGGGATTGCGGACCGAGACGGTGGGGGCTTCCGCCCCGACGCGGGGCACGGTCACCACGTAGAGATCGTTGCCCACCCTGGCCAGCGCCTGGTCGCCCACGGGGGCCATGCGGATCGACGACGCACGCGCCGGCGGTCCGCCCCGGTTTGCCGAGAACCCGGTCACCTGCAGATGCGCCTTCTCCTCCGTCCCGTCCCAGCGGACTGAAACGAGCCCGCTACCGAACGAATGCAGATAGATCCGCTCCGGCTCTCCGGCCCGGAAGTGCGGCCCCGAGCGGCCCAGCGCCTCGGCGACCACCGTGGCGCTGCCTCCCCCGGACGGGTACCAGGCGATGTTGGTGGGGCTCCCGCCCTGGGCCATCAGGCGCCCGCTCACCGGCGCCTGCAGGACCACGATCCGCCCGCCGTCCGGCGACCACGCGGGCGACTGCATGTGGCGCGCCATCTCCGAGACTTGGCGAGCGCGCCCGCCCTCCGCCGAGATCGCGTAAAGATGGCCGCCATCCGGCTCCTGCCAGCTCACCGCCGCCAGCGTCTCACCATCGGGCGACCACGCCGGGTGGAAGAGCGCGGCCTCCACCTCCGCACCAACCTCCCTCGGCGTCCCCCCGTCCGCCTCCATCACGTACAACCGCCCCAGCGCCGTGAACGCCACCTCGCTCCCGTCCGGCGACAGCACGACATCGCGAATCTGCCGCACCCGAAACGTCGGCGAATCCTCGACCGGGTAGTCGAAATCCAGGCGCGGCCCCGCGTGGACCGTGACGTCCACCTCGAAGGGGATCTCGACCGGGTCGCTCCCGTCGAGTGGCAGCCGCCACAAGCGCCCGCCATACGAGATCACCAGCGCCGCGCCGTCCGGCGTGAACGCGTACCCGGGAAGCAGATCCAGCGTGGCCCGGCTCTCCATGTCGTCCCGCTGGATGGGGTAGACCAGCCACCGTTCTTCGCCGGTCGCGAGGTCGCGGGCACGCAGCCCGGTGGCATCCTCGTGGCGCGTGGCGTAGACCAGAGTCGCCCCATCCGGCGACACCGCCGGCCGGAATCCCGACCCGTAGCGCCCGGTCACCGTCGGCCGACGCCCCGTCTCGCGGTCATAGCGCACCAGCTGGTACTTCGGGAACATGGCGTCGTAGGTCCAGTCCCCCGTCCCCTGCGCCAGGTAGATGTACCGCCCCGTCGGATCGAAGGCGGCCCCGATGGCCTTGAGGTTGTCGGGTTCGCCGATCAGTGCGACCCCGCTCCCGCCCCGGCGGTGGTAGAGCCTCGGCTTGGCCGCCCCGCCCAGCGGGCTGAAGGTCCGCGAAGCGACCAGGTACTCGCCGTCCGGCGCCCACTCGGGAGAAGTGTACAGGTTGCCGTTGCCGCGCGTGATCTGGGTCGTGTCCGATCCGTCGGCGGCCAGCACCCACAGGTTCTGCCCCCCGCTCCGGTCCGAGACGAAGACGATCTCCGAGCCGTCCGGGCTGTAGCGCGGCTGGCTCTCGAAGGCGGGGCCGGTCATGAGGGGGGTGGCGGTGCCGCCCTCGACGGGGAGGGTGTAGAGGTCGCCGAGGAGGTCGAAGACGAGGGTGGCGCCGTCGGGGCTGATGTCGACGGAGATCCAGGAGCCCTCGTTCGTGGTGAAGCGGATCTGGCGGGTGGGCTCGAGGGGGAGGGACTCGGTGGCGAGGGAGTCGGGGGGATCCTGGGGAGAGGCGGGGGTGGGAGCGAGGAGGGCGGAGGTGGCGAGGGCGAAGGCGGCGGTGGCCGCGAATCCCGCAGTCCCTTGTCGACGAATCTTCATTCTGCATCCTTCTGGAATCGGCGGCGGCGAGATCCCTTCGAATCGCGCGGCACCGTCTCGAAACCGGCCTGGGAAAAGTGGTGATCGGTCGTCAGCGCTCTCGTGAGGCCGAGTTCCTTCATCACTACGAAGCTGGTGCAATCAGTAAAGGAAAAGCCCTTGTCGCGCCACTCGAAGAACCACTCGCGTGCCTTCCGGGTGCGGGGCGCGCCGATCCGTTCCCACCGAACGCGCGAGCTCGCGTCGACCTGCGCCCACCACTGCTCGGCCGCCCGCAGCCCCAGGCGGATCCGAATGAGCGTCAGCGTTTCGTCGATCACGTAGTCGGTGGAGACCAGGTGCCCGCCGTCGCGCAGGTGTGAGTCGCGAGCGCGGCGGCTGGCTTCGTGCGCGGGATCGGAAGCGTCGGCCATGGCCATCCAGCCCGCCGTATCGACGAAGAGTCCCGGGCTACTCGCCGGACTTGCCATAGAGGACGCGGTCATGGTCCGCGGAGGCCAGTCCGTCCCCCGACGCGCCCAGCGCCCCGGCTCCGAACAGCGCGTCGTCTTCGGGTCTGCCGACGGCGACCCCTCCGTGCAGCGGAACGATCCGGAACGCGGGACGGCTGCGGTAGAGAACCGTGAAGTCCTCGCCCCGCTTCACCCGCTCGATGATCCGCCGCATCTCGTAGCGGAGCGTCTTGACGTTGATTGTGGTGGACATCGGCGACTCCTTGGATTCCCGAAGCACGCGAGAAGATAAACTTAAGATAACCTTCAGAACAACTCATCCCCCGGCAACCCCGACGCCTGCTCAAGCCACCTCCCCCAGAGCTCCTCGTCGACCTCTTCCCCCTCATGTATATGGAAATACCTCACCACCTCATGCTTCGACACCACCGGTGGCACCGGCCGCAGCGACGCCCCGTTCAGAAACGTCACCTTCACATACTTCGTGAAACAGTGAAACGACAGGAACCACCCCCTCCCCTCGACCCCGTAGAACGGCGAGTTCCACCTCACCGCCTTTCGCACCCCGGGCACACACCGCTCCACAAGCGCGTCGAGCGAGTGCCCCACCCCCCGCTTCCACCCCGGCATGGCCGCGATATACGCCTGCACCGGCCCATCCCCGTCACCCTTCGGAATCTGCGGATTCCCGCCCGAAAGCAGCCTCGGCTTCGCCCCCCCGCCCCCGGCGGCACCCCCAGCAGCACGCTTCGGCACCCGAACTCAGCTCGCCGCCGGCCTCACCCGATACTTCTCGAACCACGCCACAATGTTCGCCACCTTCGCCATCAGCTGGCTCGGTCGCCGACTCATGTCATGCGACGCCCCCGGCAGCCGGATCACCGCCGTGTCGATCCCGCGCATCTTGAGGGCGTGGTACATCTGGTACGACTCCGACAGCGGCGTCCGCAGGTCCTCCTCGCCGGTGATAAACAGGGTGGGCGTCGTGACGTTCCCGGCCAGCGAGATCGGCGAAAACCGCCAGTACGGGTCCGGGTTCTCCCACGGCAGACCCTCGTAGCGGCTGAAGTAGTAGCCGTACCAGTTGTCGGCGGTCAGCGTCTTGCTGATCCAGTTGACGACCGGCTTCTGCGACACCGCGGCCCGGAAGCGGTCGGTCTTTCCGACGATCCACGCGGTCATGATCCCGCCCGCGCTGCCGCCGGTCACGAAGAGGTTGTTCTCGTCGACGTAGCCGCGATCGATCACCGCGTCCACGCCCGAAATGAGGTCGTCGTAGTCCTCGCCGGGGTAGTTGCGGTAGAGCAGGTCGCCGAACTCCTCGCCGTAGCTGGTGCTGCCGCGCGGGTTGGCGTAGAGGACGACGTAGCCGGCGGCGGCCATCAGCTGGATCTCGGCGGAGAAGCGGTTGCCGTAGTTGGAGATCGGGCCGCCGTGGATCTCGAGGATGAAGGGGTAGCGGCGGTTCGGGTCGAAGTCCGGCGGCTTGACGATCCAGCCGTGGATGGGGCGGCCGTCGAAGGATGATTCCCACCAGATCTCCTCGACTGCGCCGAGGGTCCTGCCGGAGAGGAGGTCATCGTTGAGGGCGGTGATGGTGCGTGCGCCCGTGCCGCCGCGCCGGCCCACCGCGACCTCGCCCGGCATGTCGGGGCGGGTCTGGTTGAGGGCGAGGGTGCCGTCGTTGGCGACGGAGAAGGAGCCGCCGCCGTAGGGGCGACCGTAGGAGGTGCCGCCGAGGTCACCGGTAAGGATCGTGACGTCGCCGTCCAGGGTGGTGAAGGCGACCTTCGAGTTGCCTTCGTCGTCGTACTGGAAATGGATGCCACTGCCGTCGGCCGCCCAGACGGGGTTGGAGACGCTGCGGTCGAGGCCGCCGGTGACGACGCGTGCGCCGGTCCCGTCGATGTTCATGACCTGGAGGCGGCTGACCTGGTAGGTGCGGGTGCGGTCCTCGTAGCCGACGAAGGCGA
>LXNI01000988.1_pt1 | contig 28207 bp, 20 predicted proteins | sample 809091 | NCBI WGS metagenome assembly LXNI01 (sample SAMN04870527, study PRJNA318959) | sponge metagenome | biome: 01000161; feature: marine sponge reef; material: water | host: Sarcotragus foetidus | place: Greece: Milos, Mediterranean Sea | collected 2013-05-29 | depth 5-7 m | reverse complement strand
ATCCAGACGGTGCGGACGGCGAGCTGGTTATCGAGGAAGGCGCGGTCGGCGGCGAGATCGGCGTGGCTGTGGTCGTGGGTGAAGCCGGGCAGGTGCAGGGCCATGGCGATTTTGACGAGGATGTTGTTGCTGTGGTGGTGATGGTCGTGGGAATGACCGTGGGAGTGTGACATACGTCGCGCCTTGCTGATGAGCTGCTAATGTAAGTTAACCACAAAGGGGCGCTGGGTACAAAGTATTTGGGCACAGAGGCACAGTAGTAGTTCCAATACAGAAATGAGAATGCCGGATTCGCCGCCTTTCTACCCCATCCCCGGCCCTTCCCCGAATCATCAGGGAAGGGTGACTCGCAGTTATGAATGGAATATCCTGCGAAATTCGCAGCACTTAGTTGGTTCCACTGAGGCACAGAGAAGACCATGATGAGATGACGAGATTGGCAGCATGGAGTCTTCGGTTTTGTGAGAATCGATTTTGTGATTCTCGATAGACGGAATATATTTTTGTGTCATAAAACCGGTCCGCCGTTTGGCTAGTTTGGCGAGCGCTTAAAGGGATGGTAAGGCGCACGGTGAGATGGGGTAGCATGGATGAAGTATTGGGTGGCGACTGTATGGTCGCGGTTATGCTGTTACTAAGCAAAAGCAAGCCCCACCTTAAGGCGGGGCTACATTATTCTACATTGGCCTAGCGAGAATTGGGCACAGTGGCGCGCTTATTCGCAGCCGGCGCAATCACCGCCTTCGTTGTCGCTGAAGCTATTGCCGCTTTGTTCCACCGTGCCGGCAAAGACGTTGATCACTCCACCGTCTTCAGCCGATATATTGCCAGTGAATTGCGTATCGCTGACATGCGCCGTGCCGTTAAACACCTGCAGCGCGCTGCCGACTTCCGCCGCAATGTTGCCTTCGAAGCTGCTATTGCTCACGGTGACCGAGCTGAAGGCGGAACCGATCGCGCCGCCATTCGCCGCCGAATTGCCGCTGAATTCGCTGTCGACGATGATGATTTCGCTAGCCCAGGTATCCAGTACGCCGCCATAAACCTCCGCCACATTGTTCGTGAAACGGCTGTTAACCAGTTCCAGACGGCTGCCGCGGTTGGCTATGATGGCGCCGCCGCTCTTGCTCCGGCCGGTCACGCCATCGACGAAGGTGAAGCTGACCTCATTGTGCGCCAGACCCGCCGTAAGATGGATGTTTTGCAGGATAAGCGCACCGCCATCGACATAAAAGATGCGGAACTGCTCGTCCCCGCTGATGCTGAAGCCGGCCCCATCTATGGTGATGTCGGAGAGGACACGCGGCAGTTCTCCTTCCAGGGTGATGTCGGCGGTGAGCGTGATGTTGTCTGCGCCTTCGCCGGCTGGACATTCGCCGCGCTCTTCGTCGGCGTTGGCGGCCCTGATGGCATCGGACAGGGTGCAGTTTTCATCGAGCGTGTAGTCGGTCGCCAGAGTTGGCGCGAAGCATAGGAGAAAGATAAGGGTTAGCAAAAAGTAGCGCATGGTTAATCCTCCAATAAACTGTTTGCCAGATATTGTAGCACATTGTTGTCAGTCATCCGTGTTTTGGTTCCGACGCCATTCCCCGGCCCGCTACGTCAACCCCTCACCATTGCAATGGGTCGCGGAGCGCCAGCGAACGCAATATCCGTGAAGTCCCCGAATGAACGAAAAAGCGCGAGTATTTTGGGCTGACAGTGGGAAGGTCGCGCGAGAACCGGTATAAGCAACAACCCCGCCTTAAGACGGGGTCGCTAGTGTCAGTGGAAAAACCGCTTAGTCTGCGCGGGGCGAACTGTTTGTCTCGTTTTGCGGCGAGTCAGTTAATTGCGATTGCTGCGCGTCCGCGTCGTTGTTGTCTTTTGCGTTGACTGCCTTGATCTTGAGGAGATGCCGCGTCGGGTCTTTGAGCCAGGTAATGGGCGTACGCACACTATAGCCGGTCACTTCAATAATGCGTTCATTCTCATTCATGCTCTTGCTCCTTCTTTACCAGCATCAGACGAAACGAGCCAAATCGCTGATAAGGAAATCCACCAAAAAAATAGGTGAACGTAAAAGTATAAAAGCCATCCACAGTATACCACAAATGTGTGAGCGGCATCCCATGGACATGAAGTCTAGGAATATGCTCCTGAACTTCAAGCTCATCCAGAAGTCGATACAGAGTAATTCCGTTCGGGTCAATACATGTAAAGTACAGATGTTCACACAGTTCATCCATGTACCATGCGGTCAGGAGTTGCAGGGTTTTCGGCAGCCGAATTGTCCACTTCTCACCGTCAAACGAGTGCCCACCGCTCGCTGACAAGTTGTCGATCGTATAGTTTGTAACCGGCGTGTCGATCCACTCCGGCGTTCCAGCGTCATGTGTAATGTCCAAACCCCAGGTCGCCAATGACCACAGATGCAGCAAGAGTTAGCCCCCTTTGCTCGCCCTCACGCCGTTGCGACTGATCAAGCCGTTGCAAAATTCACAAGTGTGCAATCGTACCACCGCGAAATGAGATACACAAATGCGCGTGTCAAACTGCGTGAACTGGCTGCCGTTACCAACAGCAAGGGCGACCCAATGCCTACATCTGGCAGTTGGAAGGCCCCCTACCCCTCCCGCGCGTGAGCGTCCATGGCGGCGACGGCCGCTATGGCGACGATGTCTTCGACGTCATCGCCGGCTTGCAGGACGTGCACGGGCGCGCCCATGCCCAGCAGGATGGGACCGATGGCGTCGGCATTGGTCAGGCGCGAGAGCAACTTGTAGGAGATATTGGCGGCGTCCAGATTAGGAAAGACGAGCACATTGGCATCGCGGACGCTGCTGAAGGGGTAGCGCTCTTCGATGATATCGACCACGACGGCGGTATCGGCTTGCATCTCGCCGTCGACCGTGATGTCGGGGCGGCGTTGGCGGACCAGCTGCACGGCGTTGCGCACTTTGTTGCTCAGCGGATGCGGCGTGGCGCCGAAGTTGGAGAACGAGAGCATGGCCACGCGCGGATCGAGGCCCAGGGTCAGGGCGAAGTCGTTGGCGAGGATGGCGATTTCTGACAGAGTGTCGGCATCGGGGTCGATATTGACGGTGGCGTCCGTGAAGAGGTAGCTGCGGCCTTCGATGACCATCAGATAGACGCCGGCGGCGCGGGTGGCGCCTGCGCGGGTGCCGAAGACTTGCAGAGCCGGGCGAATGACATCGGGGTATTCGTAGGTCAGTCCGCTGACCATGGCGTCGGCATCGCCGGTTTTGACCATCAGCGAGGCGTAGTAGTTGCGCTGCCGCACCAGCGAGCGGGCTTTGCCCAGGGTGACGCCTTTGCGCCGGCGCAATTCGTAGAGGTAGTCGCGGTATTGGTATTGATTGTCGGCTTCGTAGTGGTCGAAGGCCGTTGGGTCGAAATTCAGGCCCAGGTTGTCGATTGTGCGGCGGATGCGCTCGGGGCGGCCCAGCAGGATGGGTTCGCCGATGCCTTCGTCGCGGACTTGCATGGCGGCGCGGATGATTTTGGGTTCTTCGCCTTCGGGGAAGACGATGCGCTGGGGCGTACCGGCGCGAGCGCGATTGACGATATTCTGCCGCACTTGACGGCCGATGCCCTGGCGGCTGATGAGTTCCTGACGGTATTCCTCGAGGTCGATCTGGCGGCGGGCGACGCCGGATTGCATGGCAGCTTCGGCCACGGCCGGCGCCACCCAGAGCAGTACGCGCGGGTCGAGCGGTTTGGGAATCAGATAATCTACCCCGAACTTGATTGACTCCTGCCCGTAAGCCAGCAGGACGCTGTCCGGAACGTCTTCGTGCGCCAGGGCGGCCAGGGCGCGGGCGGCCGCCATTTTCATCTCTTCGTTGATGCCGGTGGCGTAGACGTCTAATGCGCCGCGGAAGATGAAGGGGAAGCCGAGCACGTTGTTGACCTGGTTGACGTAGTCGCTGCGGCCGGTGCCGATGATGGCGTCGGGGCGGACTTCCAGCGCCAGCTCGGGCATGATTTCGGGCGTGGGATTGGCCAGCACAAAGAGCAGCGGATCAGGCGCCATACCCATGATCATCTCTTGAGTGACCGAGCCGGCGATGGACAAGCCGATAAGCGCATCAGCGCCTTGCAGGGCGTCGTGCAGGGTGCGGGCGTGGGTGGGGATGGCGAATTCGGTCTTGTAGATATTCATGCCGTCTTCGCGCTGATGGTGGATGACGCCGCGCGAATCGAGCATGAGGATGTTTTCACGAGCGACGCCCAGGGACTTAAAGAATTTGCCGGTGGCGATGGCGCTGGCGCCGGCGCCGTTGATGACCACTTTAACTTCTTCCATGCGCTTGCCGGTGACTTGCAGCGCGTTGAGCAGGGCCGCGCCGGAGATGATGGCGGTGCCGTGCTGATCGTCGTGGAAGACGGGGATATCCAGTTCTTCCTTGAGCCGCTCTTCAATTTCGAAGCATTCGGGCGCTTTGATGTCTTCCAGGTTGATGCCGCCGAAGGTGGGCGCCAGGGCTTTGCAGACGTCGATGATCTCTTCAGCGCTTTGTGAGGTGATCTCAATATCGAAGACATCGACATCGGCGAACTTTTTGAAGAGCACGCCCTTGCCTTCCATGACCGGTTTGGACGCCAGCGGACCGCGGTCGCCCAGGCCGAGGATGGCGCTGCCGTTGGAGATGACGGCGACCAGATTGGCGCGGGCGGTCATCTCAAAGACGGTCAGCGGGTCGCGGTCGATCTCGAGCACAGCTTCGGCGACGCCGGGCGAGTAGGCGAGCGAGAGGTGCAGCTGGCTGTCGAGCGGTTTGGTGGGCGCGATTTGGATTTTGCCGGGACGGCCGCGGCGGTGGTAGTCGAGGGCTTCCTGGCGGGTGAATGAGGTCATGGCGCTTATCTCCCGTGGAGATGCGTGAATCGTGCCTCTATTTTACCGCATGCGCGGAACTTCGTCCGCAGCATTGTCTATCTGCACCTTCAACGGCGGAATTTTACGGAACCGGGAGGGACGATCTCGCGGCTAGTCTGTACAGGTACAGAATATTGGAGGCTCAAAGGGGTCAGCCCAGCCGCTCACAGATCATGTCGGCGAACTCGGTCGTGCTCACGCCATTTGTGCCGAGGATATCGGCGGTGTAATCGCCTTTGCTGAGCGTGTCGGTCACCGCGGCGTCGATTTTGTCAGCCGGCTCGGGCAGGCGCCAGTAGTGCCGCAGCAGCATGGCGGCGCTGAGGATGACGGCTGTCGGATTGGCGATGCCTTTGCCAGCGATATCGGGCGCGGAGCCGTGCACGGGCTCGGCGACAGCGACTTCTTCGCCCAGGTTGAGCGCCGGCGCCAACCCCAAGCCGCCGCCCCAGGCGGCCGCCATATCGGACAGGATGTCGCCGTAGAGATTGGGCGTCAGCACAACATCAAAGCGCGTCGGCTCTTTGACCATCCAGTAGGCGGCGGTGTCGACGAGCAATTCGTCGGTTTCGATGTCGGGGTATTCCTTAGCCACTTCGTAGGCGACGCGGCGGAAGAGGCCGTCGGTCTGCGGCAGGACGTTGCCTTTATGCACGATGGTGACGCGGCGGCGTCCCTCGCTAATAGCCAGGCGGAAGGCGGTGTGGGCGATGCGTTCGGTGGCGCCGCGCGTGATGCGTTTGGTGGCGATGCCGGTATCGCCGGCGTCGTCGGTTTGCTCGTCGCCGACGTAGAGGTCTTCGGTATTTTCGCGCACGACGACCAGGTCGACGCCTGGGCGCGCGGTGGGCACCGGCAGGTAGCGCGTCGGGCGCAGATTGGCGTAGGTCTCCATTGATCGGCGCAGTTTTACGATGGGCGAAGAATAGCCGGGCACCGGATAGGATGGGGAACTGCAGGCGCCGAAGAGTACGGCCTTGGCGTTTAGGGCAGTTGCCACCGTTTCGTCGGGGAGCGCGTTGCCGGTGGCCTGGAAGGTATCCCAGCCGGCCTCGGCGGTGACGATCTCAAGCTGGGGGATTACTTGACGCAGTACGCGTATGGCGGCCGGCACGACCTCGCGTCCAATGCCGTCGCCTTCAATGACACATAACTTCACCACAGATTCTCCTCGTCACAGTTAGACGTCTTAACAGGCAGGTTGCGTCAGCCCATATATGATAAGAAGTGTCTTTTCCGATCTGTGACGAGAACTGCAGTTCATTAAATCAGTTTTTCTGACGCGAATGTAGATTGTGGCACAAGGATTGCGCTTTGTCGAATTTTGCTCCCCAAGTCCTCATCTTTGTAGTGACTTCTCAGCCTTGATTGAGCTATTCCAATCAGGGGCTGAATGGCGTAAAATAACTGGTTCACCGAAAGGAAGCCGCGCCTTTGACGGAACTCAAGCCCTGTGTGCGTTGCGAGCAAGAATTGCCCCCCGCCGCGTTTTCTGACGCGGAAAATGTCTTTTGCAGGAAGTGCACGGAAGAGATAGTCGCGATTGTGCGCACCAAGTACAGCGCGATAGAAGCGGCGCATTTCCGCGCCAAGCTGCGGCGGCGCTCGCGCGATGCGATGGAGGAGTTGCGGCGGAAGATGAGTTAGCGCAGGTGATCAATTCAGTCAGCGCCGTCGGCAACCCATTCATCGGCGCGGAACTCCACGTCTCGATCCCAGTTAATTGCAGCTGTCCATGTCGTTGTCATTTGCGTTCTCCTCCTTCTTGCAGTAGTTAGAATGATGGCAGCTTACGAAATTGATGTGGTATATCAAGGATTCGGAGATCGAGGCCAAATCGTTTTTCTGCCAGTGTATTTACTTTGACCTTTCCATTTTTTCTCATTGCTATAATCTCCTCGAATGCTGACAAAACCAGGAAATCACTGGTTATCTTATGCACAGCATTATCGATTAAGGTCGTTTGTAACTTATCAACAGGTCCCGAGACTCTCGTACACCGCGCGTAAGTTTCTAAACTCATGCCGGTGCTTTCAAAGATGATATCGGATGTAATCTGGCGTGTGAGTCCGGAATAAAAGACATAGTTCCCGTCCTGTGTCTGTACAGGCATCACATAGGAATCCTTTCCTTCCTCAACCTCTACGTTGAACAGCCTGATAGCTTCCGCTGGCGATACATCGGTGATGAATATTCCGAATTCATGTGACATAGCTATCACTATCCGTTCTGCCTTTTGGTCATAGCAATTTCATTTGCTGATTCTCAACGACAAGTATCGAGAAACGTTGATCGTCGATACGTTTCCTTATCGATGCCATCTGGGTTATCCTCTATGTCGCTTGACCTTAAACTCGTAAGGAATGTCTGCAAACAAGCGCAGCCTAGCGTCAGTCCAGTATTTCAAATGGGAATGCTCCAAGAGCATGAGCGTATCTGCACTGTAGTTCAGCACATATATGTCTTGACAAGTGACTGCCAAGCTACACTTGAGCGTTTTGATCAACTCCGCTACGCCTCTGAGTATTTGATTACGCAGTTCTTCAATATCCAGCAGTGGCTTTGCGTAATAGATAGCGATCATGATATTGGGGTCAAACCCAAGAATATCACGGCTTATCTGCTTTAACCGTTCGGGTGAGTAATAACGCAACGTGTCGATTGACATCCGCTGCCTTTCAACGGTAACTCGCTCTTGACCGACAACAACTTCTGCATCCTCAATCTCATAGTTGTCAAAGAGATGTTGGCAAAAGCTAGCAGTGATTTCCCGAGTATTAAGCGTGGACAGAACAAGGATGTGATCTGAGATAGACATGTATCGCTCCTGGAACGATGCTTGAGGCTACTTCACTGTTGAGGTAAAGCGCAAATCAGGCGCTAGACGGGCGGCCGGCGTAGCGGTTGAAACCCATGACGTCCACCCCTTTGGCTAGGATGGCGGTATGCCCGGCATGCAGCGGGGCGCTGTCCTGGAAGATATGCACGATGGGCAGGGTCACGCGCACGGACATGCCAAGGCGGCGTTTGTCTGAGGTGTTCTTGCTCGAGCGGTGCAGCGTGCGCTCGCTGAAGATGAAGAATTCGCCCGGCTGCAATTCCATATTGACCGCGCCCGAGGCGTCAAAGGCGGCGGGGTCGGCCATTTCGCCGAAGGCCATGTCGTCTTCGGCATGGGTGTGCGGCAATGAATGCCGATGCGAGCCGGGGATGATTTGTACGCAAGAATTTTCAACCGTCGCCTCGTCGATGGAGATCCAGGCGGAGGCGTTGACAGGCGGCTCCAGGGGCCAGAAGTTGATGTCCTGGTGCCAGGGGATTTCGGCGGCGCCGGGCTGCTTCAGCCAGAAGTTGGTGGCCCAGATGACAAGATCCGGCCCCAGGATGCCGGCGATGCGGTCAATGATGGCGGGATGGGTAGCGAGGTCGTAGACGGCCGGCTGGTCCATATGGCGCGATTGGGCGCGGGATCGCGGGTTGGGGCCGTCGGTAGTCAGCACGTCCGCTTCGATTTGGCGGCGGACCTCTGCCATTTCCCCGGGTGACATAGCGGCGTAGGGACCGAGGTAGCCGTTTTCGACGAAGAAGTCGACTTCGGCGCGGGTTAGTGGAGTGTTGCTGTCGTTTTCGCGCATTCGCATTCCTATTACCGGGCGATCCGCTTGCTCGCCCCTATTACAACGACAGAGAGTTTAGCGCATCGTCACCTGGCTGCCAGCGTCCGTCTTTGTCACCAGCAGTTGCAGCGGGAAGGCATCGCGCAGTTCATCGATGTGCGTGATGACCAGGATCAGGTCGAAGTCGCTCTTGATGGCCTTGATGGCGTCCAGCATTTTGGCGCGGCCGGCTTCGTCCTGGGAGCCGAAACCTTCGTCGATGAAGAGCGCGCGCAGTTGGGCGCCGGCGCGCCGGGCCAGCAATTTCGAGAGGGCGATGCGAATGGCGAAGTTGATGCGGAAGGCCTCGCCACCGCTGAAGAGCTCGTAGGGGCGCGTGCCCAGTTCGTCAGCAATGGCGATGTCGAGCGTCTCGTCCAGGCTGCCGTCAACGCGCTCCCGCTGTGTATTAAAACGCAGCTTCATGCGCCCGTCGGTCATGCGCGCCAGCAGTAAATTGGCTTGCGTCTCCAGCTCGGGAATGATCGTTTCAATGATCATGGCCGGGACGCCTTGCTTGCCGAAGGATGTACGCAGTTCGCTGATCAGGCTGATCTGGTTTTCCAGAATCGCGAGCCGCTTGCTAAGACGTTCTTTGCCTTCTCGGCCGGCGGCAATTGCGTTCAACTCCTGTTTGCTGATGGCTATACCTTCGCGCAGCCGCTGCGCCTCGCCTCTGTGCCTTTCGACGGACTCGCGGCTCTCGCGATTTTGCTCCATTTTCCCGGCCAGCTTCTCTATCTCTTCATCAAGCGCCCGCAGCTTGGCTTCGTCGGCGGTCAGCGCCTCGCCCAGTTGCTCCAGACGCTGCGCCGTATTGTCGCGGCTGCGCTGCGCATCGGGCAAGTTGGCCTTGGCGAATTCCAACTGGCTGTACCGGCGATCGAAGGCGGCATAAGTGTCTATTTGCGCCTTGATATCGACGTAGGAAGCGGAATCAGTCTCAGTCTGTCGAGTCAGCTCGTCCAATTGCGCGCGCGCTTCATGGCCGTAGTCTTCGCCCGTGAGCCGCGCCTCAATTTGGGCAAGATCAGCCGCCTCCAGCTTCAAGGCCTCGGCCGCTTCTTCGGCGCGACGATTATGCTCGCTGGCGGCGCCCAACTGCTGCTGGAGCGCGGGCAGGTCTTTCAGTTGCAGCGCCCAGGTTTCCAGCTGTTCGTCGAGCGAGCGGCGTTCGGCGTCAATAGCGCGGATTTGGCCGGCGCAATCGCGGTAACGCTCACGCAGGCTGTCGCGCTCGCCTTCCAGCTGCGTTAGCGTCTCGTCGCGATGCGCCGCGGTCAGCGCTTGGCCGCAGAGCGGACAGGTCGGGCCCTCCACCTGTCTCAGCTGCTTGAGCCGCCGGTTCAGCGCTTTGCCCTCAGACTCGAGGTTGTCCATGTTGGCCGCAACCTTGGCGCGCTGCCCGACCAGCTTCTGCCGAGTTCTGTTGGCTGTGTTGCGTTGGGCGTCGAGCGCTTCCAGGGTCTGCAGCTGGCTTTGCAGCGCCGCCATATCGGTCGCGGAGGCGTCATTGAGCATGACCTGCAGGCCTTTTATCCGCTCGCGAATGACCTGTGCTTCGCGCGTTAACTGGGCGCGCTGGTCAGCCAGGGTCCGCTCGAGCTGGTGAATCTGTCGGTCTAGTTCTTGCCGGCGCGCCAGATGCTGCATAGCCTGGTCCTGATTCTCGCGGGCCGCCACCAGCTGCTGGTAGCCAGCTTCAATGGATTCGCCCTGCTCGCTAGTACGCTGATACTCGGCGATCTTGTCGTTCTGTCGCTTGATTTCCGCTTGCGCCAGCTCCATGTCGGCGCGGCGGTTCTCGATGAGGCGCTCGGTTTCGGCTTTGTTCTCGCGCGCCCGACGCAGCAAATCGGCCGCGTTGGACACTTGCTCGTAATGCTGACTGGCTTGATCAAGCTCGGCTTGCGCGGACTGGAGCGCTTGCGTCAGCTTGTCCAGTTCGATTTTCAGCTGCGGCTCGCGCTCGATTTCGTCATCAATGCGGCTGATATCATGTCGCAGGATATCTGCTTGCGCGCTCAGCTTGCTCAGTCGTTGTTTGGACTCGTTTTCGTATTGCGTCCAGCTGTCCAAGCCCAGGATATCGGACAAGACTCGCTTGCGCTCGGCGGGGGTCTTGAGCGTAAAGGCATCGGCCCGGCCCTGCTGCAAATAGGCTGAATGCACGAAGGTTTCAAAGTCGAGGCGCAGCAAGTCCTTGATCTGTTCCTGCGTGCGGCGGATGCCACCCTGGTTGATGATGCGCGGGGAGGATTGCCGGCCCCAGGCCAGCAGGTCAAGCGCGCCGCGACTGCCGCGCCCGGCCCGCGCTCGCCGCCGGATAACGCGATAGCGCGCGCCGTCTTGCTCGAAGTCGAGCTGCACCTGCATGTCGTCCTGGCCATGGTGGATCAGTTCTTCGTCTCGTTTGGCGCGTGCGCGGCCCCAGAGCGCCCAGGTGATGGCGTCCAGAATCGACGATTTGCCGACGCCGTTATCGCCCGACAGGCAGGCCAGATCGAGGCCCTCGAAGCTGATGGGCTGGGGCGCGCGGTAGGCCAGGAAGTTGCGCATTTCCAGTCGGGTTGGGAGCATGACTTGCCTCTGCTGCGGGATGCGCGTTTACGCATAGCTGAGTGTAGCACAAGCCGCGCCGTCGGATTCCGCGCTGGAAGGGGCTGAATACGGACATTTTCACCACAGAGACGCAGAAGTAGAACCAATTAAGTCATGAGAATGCGGAATGCCTCTTTTCTTATCCCATCCCCCGGCCCCTTGCCCCAGCGAGCTAGGGAAGGGGAGCTTTTCTAGCGAGTTTGTTTTCTGCATGATTAACTTGCATTTACTGAGGACACAGAGAGATTCTTGGTAAAAAACTGCGGGATATCAACGCTAGCCTGACATTGAGGCCGAATCTGTGGTCGCGCCTGTTATAATGAGCGGCGGCGGCGAATGAGACCTAGAAGATGCTGACAGCGCTTTACGATGGCAACTGCGTGGTTTGTGTATCGTCGCGCGGGACGATGCGCCGGCTTGATTGGCTGCGGCGTATCGAGTTTATCGACTTGCAGGACCGCGCTGCCTGGCGCGGACGCTATCCGGATCTTCGCCAAGAGCGGCTCATGGGGGAAATCCATGTGCTTGACGGTCAAGGCAAGCTGTACTCGGGATTCGACGCCACGCGCCGCATGCTAAAGGAAGTGCCGCTCGGATTGCCGCTTTGGCTGCTGCTGCAACTGCCGGGGTCAGGGAGAATCGGGCGACGCGTCTACCGTTTCATCGCCCGCCGGCGCTACCGCATCAACGCCCTGCTGGGCAATGAACTGCCCGATTGCGCCGATGGCAACTGCAAGACGCTGAGTTGAACGCGCCTCAATCTCCGGCCACGATCCAGTATCGCCGCGTCAAGACCGCTTGGTCATTATCGATTTTGTCTTGCAGACGGCCGCCGTTGGCTTCGATGACTTTGCAGGATGCGATGTTGTCGTCGTCGCAGGTGATGAGAATGTCGCCGATGCCCAGCTTGCGGGCTTCTACGATACCCAGCCGGCAGATCAATTTGCCGTAGCCCTTGCGCCGCTGCGAGGGGCGGATCTTGTAGCCGATATGCCCGCCATAACGTTGCAGCGCCTCGTTGAGATGATGCCGCACATCGACATCGCCGAGATAGCGATTGCCGGCGCCGATCAGCCAGAAGCGCGAGGCCGGTACCATGCCCGCCAGCGGGTCGGTTTCCGCTTGCTGCAGCACGCGCAGATACTCGTCGAAGCGCCGCCGGAGGATCGCGGGATGCCAGGATACCGTGCGGTTTTCGCGGATGAATTCCCAAACGCCTTCGATATAGCTGGCTTTGAAGCGCTGCTGCGGACGCGTGAGGCGGGCATTGGGCGGGGTCATTATGGGCTGGCGCGCGTCAGCCGACAAAAGAGATTTATGAGCCATATGCTGATGGGCGAGGCGTCGGACTCAAGGTATCACAAAACTCCGACAGTCCGCCGATGGTGTAATGAGATCCGGTCCTAGGCGGCGCCTTCGGCCTCTGGCGCCGGGTCTGCTGATTCTTGCGCCTTTGCATCGGCAGCGCTGACTTCGGCCTCGTCCGCGGGGTCGTCTTTGTCTTCCCAGCTGATGATCCAGATACAAGCGCCGGCGACCAAGACCGTGGCGACAATCAGCGCGACCCACTGTGATGGCAGCAGACCGACGGCGCGCGCTTCGTGCACGAGCAGCGCCACCATGCCGGTGGCCAGAACGACCCAGGCGCTGATGCGCGGATGCCGCAGCACCCATTTGACGGCGGGGTTGTTTTCCATAGTTGCGGATTCCTGACTTTCCAACGCTGGGTCAAGTATAGTCTCTTACTAGCTGCCCGGACAAGTGGAATTCAGCGGTCGATAGATCCAAACCGAAACACAATGAAATACGTATACTGCAACAGGCGCCAAGCGGAGGAGCGGGATCTTATGAGCAAAGAGCGACGAAAAGTAGAGTGGTCACTCGACCTGGAAGATATGAAAGTACGAGCCGGGCAATTCGTCAGCGACGCGATGGGCGGCAGGGCGGAAACCAAAACGGCGTCGCTGAGCGAAGCGCTTGAGGGCGCTGCCTCGGCAAAGATTGCGATTGCCTTTCCCGTGGGCCGGGCCAGCATCAAGGCGCTTGAGGCGGGGGCGCCCAATCTATTTGAGGCGGAGCTTAGGACTATTGGCGAGTACGAATTCGACGTCAGCGGGGGCGCCGAGCGAGTCATCAGGCTGCGGCAGAAAAGCGGCTCGGCGGAAGACCTGGGCGCTATGGTCGGCAATGCGCGGGACTTGCGCTGGGACATTGCTCTGGCGCGGAATATGCCCATGCAGCTGAGGCTGGCCGCGGGTGTGGGCGCGGCTCATCTGGACTTGAGCGGTCTGCGGATCGACGCCCTTGAGTTAGTGTCGGGCGTGGGCAAGGTCGCGTTGACGCTGCCTGCGCGCCAGCGGGTCGCTGCCGAAATACGCGGTGGCGTCGGCATGACGGAAGCAAGGATTCCGGCGGGCGCTTATGGCGAGCTCGACATCAAAGGCGGATTAGGTGGCGTAAGCCTTAGCGTGTCGCGAGATGCCGCCGCGCGCGTCGAGGCGAAAGCTGGCATGGGGACTATTAATGTGCCGGAGAGCTACGTGCGCGTTTCCGGCGAGAAGAGCGCAAAGTCGCCCCTGATTTGGCAGAGCCGCGATTATGCGGATACTGACCAAAAGCTGATCATTCGTTACACGGGCGGGCTTGGTCGCTTTGGATTGGAGGCTGTGGACTGAAGGTCCATTGACGGCCGGACTAATCAGGACATGCCGGCAGTTACGTCGACTCGGAATCGTCGTTCGTCGCTTCTGGTTCATCAGTCTGGATCATGCGGTGCAGCATGCCCATCAATTGACTATTTGCCATTTCCACGGTCGTTTCGGCGCAGATGACAGCGATCTCATGACTGAGCATCTTTATCAAGCTGCTTTTCATCTTTAGTTCAACCGACGTCAGCTTGTCGTTTTGTTCGCGCCAATAGAGATCGCGCAGCGCTTGGGCCATGGCTTCCGGCTCGCGGGTTTGGATCTGCTTTTGGATCTTGGCCTGCCGCGAACGATAGTCGTCCGACAGTACGGCCGGCGGCAGCGCGAATACCTCTTCAATAATCGTCAGGTCTTCAATCGCCGGACGTATATTCATATCAACTGCCACTTCAACAGGGATCATAACTTCGCCGCGGTTGCCCACCAGCTCAACAACATGATAAGCGCGGGATTTGCCTTTGAAGGTGAGTTTCTTTTTCCCGACTATCGTTCCGGCGCCATAACGAGGGTGTATTATCTGGTCGCCATTGGAATACATACGAACTTCTCCGGTCTCTAGTTCTAGCAATTACTACGTGTCCGCCCAGCTCCCTGTTTCTGTATACAGCGCCTGACCCTCAATTGTCTTTATGCGCCAGGCGCATTTGGCAAGCGAAACGCGCTGCGCAAGCGTGAAATTGGCGCGCGGAGACTACGAGCCGGCAGGTTGGCGTTCCGGCTTGAACTCACATCATTGATCGCTGTAATGAACGGAGGGTCTGACGCTTTATGGAAAAATGAAGGACCGCTTGTAACTGTCAGGTTTATATTCACTGGGCGAGTGTATCACAGGGCGCCTGGATTTTCAAGCCCCGTGCCGGGCCCCGTCAATTCGTCAGATAGGCGTCGGGGCGTCTGTCTTCAAAGACGGGAATCTGCAGCCGTACGCGGTCCACTTCTTCGAGGTCGATTTCGGCAGTGAGCAAGCCCTCGTCTTCGCCGGCTTCCACGACGACTTTGCCCCAGGGGTCGATGATCATGGAATGCCCGCCGAAGACCGTCCCGCCAGTATCGCCGCAGGAATTGGTGGCGACTACGAAGCACTGATTCTCGATGGCGCGGGCAATCAGCAGGGTACGCCAATGCTCGACGCGCGCCAGCGGCCACTCGGCGCAGAGCAGCATCAGCTTGGCGCCTTGGGCAACGGCATAGCGCCTGAACAGCTCGGGAAAGCGCAAGTCATAGCATATGCTCAAGCCGGCCGCGCCCCAGGGAAAAGCGAGGGTTGAGGGCGACTCTCCCTCGCCCAGCCACTTGTGTTCGTCGAAGAGGCGGAAGAGATGGATCTTGCGATAGACTGCGCCCAAGCTGCCGTCCGAGTCATGATACGCAGCGCAGTTCATGATCTGGTCGCCGCGCCGCTCGAGCAGGGAGCCAAATACGGCAATCGAGTTTGCTCGCGCCGCGTCGGCTAGCTGGGCGAACATGCCGGCGCCCAATTCGTCGGCGTAGTCGCCGGCGTTTTCCAGGTCATAGCCGGTGGACCAGAGCTCCGGCAGGACGACCAGATCGGCATTACGCGAGGCCGCCTCGCCAATCATCCTTTCGGCTGTGGCGAGATTGTCTTCCACGCGCGCAAGTTTGATCTGCATTTGCCCCAGGCTGATCGAGAGTTTGCTCATGCGCTTTCCTTGTGGTCGCTCGACATAGCGAGAGTGTAATTGAAGCGCTGACGCGCTGCAATCGCGAAAGCGGCGCCGCCGGAAGCGCCGATAATTGTGAGTGATATTCGGCTTGGTTATACTCTAACATTGCGAAAGGAATTGTTTATGACTTCACGAGCGCGTATTGGCAAGCTGGGCATTCTGATGCTGGCTATCGTCTTGGCGCAGATTGCGCTTTCGAGCAGGCCGGTCTCAGCCGCGGATGACTATGACAGTTTGCGGGCAGAAATCGTCGCTGCCAACCGTAGCAGCAGCGGCTTGATTTCGCTGAGCGGGGACATCGTGCTCTCTGCTCCGCTGCCGGCGATTACGGGCCGGGTCACGATTGATGGCGGCGGGCACAGCATCAGCGGGAACGATGCGCAGCGCATCTTTGATGTCAATGGCGGCGCGCTCACCTTATCGAATGTGACGCTGACGGGCGGCAAAGCCACAGAGAGTGAAGGCGGCGCAATACGATTGCGGAATGGCGCGGTCGTCACAATTGAGCGCTCGACCCTCAGCGCTAATTCAGCGACGCATGGCGGCGCCATCGCGACTTCCAGCGGCAGCGACAGGCTGACCATCAGCGACAGCAACTTCAGCGGCAATATCGCCGAACAGAGCGCGGGCGCAATCTATGCGAATGGCGGCATCGTCAACATCAGAGCCGCCAGCTTCGTCAAGAATTGCGCTTTGTACGCCTTTTTCACGCTCAATGAAAACGTCAATTCAGAGCGGCGATCCGTCGACGATGAGGGCTGTCACCGTGTCACATATATCCGGTCGCATCTTGATGCCGAAGTCCAAACCCATGTCGATGGCGGCGCCATCCGGCTGCGGAACGGCGCCCGAGTCAGTGTAGAGGGTTCTAGCTTCAGCGAGAATTCGGCCACATACGGCGGCGCCATCTCAGCTGCCAGCAAGAATGTTCGGCTGAGCGTCAACAGAAGCAGCTTCGTCAGCAATCGCGCAAGCAGTAGCGGCGGCGCCATCGGGGCTTACTGGTTGGGCGGAGGCAGGATCGCGATCAGCAATAGCAGCTTCGTAAAGAACACCACCGAGGACGGTGACGGCGGGGCGATCGAGGCCGGCCATGGCGCCTTTGACATCGCCAACACTACCTTCAGCGAGAATCATGCTGGCAGTGGCGGAGGCGCTTTGAAAATCGACGCTGACGCCGAAGTCACAATTACGCACGCCACATTTGTAGAGAACAGAACTAGTCGAAATCAGGCCAAGGCGATTAGCAAGACTGGCGGGAAAGCCTATCTGCGCAATAGCATCATCGCCAGCAGCGGAAGTGGCGAAGATTGCGTTGGCGTATGGGATCAAAACAGCGGCAATCTGAGCCCGGACGGGACTTGCGCGGACAGGCCGAGCGACAACCCCTTGCTGGGCGAGTTAACCGGCTCGCCCGCTTATTATCCCCTGCGGAATCGCAGCCCGGCGGTTGACTACGCGGATCCGGCTTTTTGTCTGGAAACCGATCAGGTCGGTACGCCGCGCCCTCAAGGCGGAGGCTGTGATATCGGCGCGATTGAAGCGAGGGGCGCCCTCGCTGCCGAGCCAACGCCGGTGCCGCCCCTGGTCTGCAGCTTGGCCGAACAGATCGTCGCCGCCAACCGCGACCGGCCAGCAGGCGGCTGCCCGGCTGGCAGCGGAGTCGATACCATTGCCTTGGAGAAGGACATCACGCTATTCGCAGCCTTGCCGGCGATCACCAGCCATATCATCATCGAGGGCAATGGATTCAGCATCAGCGGAGACCGGAATTTCCGCATCTTTGACGTCGATGGCGGCATTTTGACAGTCAAAAACTTGACGATGATGGACGGCCGAGGCGGGCGTGATTATGGCGGCGCTATCAGGCTGCAGAATGGCGGACGGGCTACCGTCAGCGACTCCCGCTTTATCAACAACTCGGCGGCGTACGGCGGGGCGGTATTCATCGGTTGGACAGGCACAGACAACTCTTGGCTGACGGTGACTGGCAGCCACTTCGAGAGTAATAGCGGCAGCGCAATCTACGCCGGCGGAGGCGCCATCTCGGTCCGCAACAGCAGCTTCGTCGGCAATGGTGGCGGGAGCGGCGGCGCGATCAGCATGGTCAATCCTTCCGCCCGGATAGATGTCGTCAACAGCAGCTTCATCAAGAATCGCGGCGGCGCTTTGTACATGGAAAATGGGGCCACAGCCACGCTCACTCACGTTACGTTTTTTGGTAATGGATCCGCGCTTGATACACGCGATGACGCATTCACCACCGGCGGCAACTTTAACCTGCGCAACAGCATCGTTGTTGGCAGATTGAGTTCACAGGTTTGTGACAATTTGAAGCAGAATATCAGCAATTTTATCCGTGATGGCTCCTGTTCGCCGGCGCTAAGCGGCGACCCCATGCTGGAGGAAGCGACAGACCCGGCAGCCCATATCGAGTTAAAGCCGGACAGCCCGGCGATCAACGCGGCTAATCCGACATTCTGCCCGGAAACCGACCAACTGGGCCGGGCGCGCTCATTCGTCAGTCGCTGCGATATCGGCGCGATCGAAGCCATCCCGGTCAGCCGCGCAATGTCGGATTGCGCAGTGACGACCACTCACCTGCTCAACTTCCGCGACGGACCCAACGGCAAAATCATCGGCGGCGTACCGCAAGGCGCGACGCTGAGCGTTAAAGCGAGGACGCCGCGCTGGTTCGAGGTGGAGCACGAAGGACAGTCCGGCTGGATCAGCGCTGCTTATGTGGTTGCGCAAGGTGAGTGCGGCTGAGAAAGAAGCTTGAGACACGCGGAGGTGACTCGATGAACTCAGGACATTTCAGACGACGCGTGTCGCTGCTATTAATTTTGACGCTAATCAGCCTTGCGACCGCGCAGGTAAGGGCTTCAACCTGCTCGCTGGCGGATCATATTCGCTCGGCCAATACCAATACATCGTTTGGCGGCTGCCCGCAGGGAACGAGCCACGACATCATTACGATTACTGAGGACATCACGCTGAGCGAGGCGCTGCCGCCGGTCACCGGTACCATCACGATTGAAGGCAATGGGCATAGCATCAGCGGCGCCGACCAGTTTCGCATTTTTGATATTAGCGGAGGCCGGCTTACGCTCAGAAATCTGACGCTGACAGACGGCTACTGGAATGGCAATGGCGGCGCGATTAGACTGCGGAATGGCGGCACGCTAACTGTGGAGAACTCGACATTCAAAGACAACTGGGGGCATCGCGGCGGCGCTATCGCCATGGTGAGCGGCAACGTGGTCGCGACCATAAGCGGCAGCAGCTTTATTGGAAACGAGTCCGAATTGCAGGGCGGCGTATTTGTACTCGATGGCGGAACAGCGACGATCCGCAACAGCAGCTTCGTAGACAACCTGGCTGAACGCGCTTGGGGCGGCGTCTTTCACGCGCAGGGCAGCCTGCTATCCGTGACCAACTCGACATTCAAAGGCAACGAAGGTCTGGCTGGCGGCGTACTGGCGCTGCTTTCGGGGCAAGCGGCTTTCACGCATGTCACGATGATTGACAATGAGTCGGCTTATCTTGGCGGCGACGCCTTCTACCGCAGCGGAGGAACGATTGCGCTGCGAAACAGCCTCGTTTCCAATCGGGGTCCGATCGAGGATTGCGATCGCGGGCTGACTGTGTCCGAAGGCAATTTGAGCAGGGACGGGACATGCTCAACGCTGCCATCGAGTGATCTAAAGCTGGGCCAACTCACGGGCGCACCGGCCTATTTCCCACTGCGAGACGGCAGCCCGGCGCTTGATGCGGCCATTGCGGATTACTGCCCGGCGACGGACCAACTCGGCGCGGCGCGACCGCAGGGCGATGGCTGCGATGTCGGCGCGATTGAGTCAAGGACGGCGGAGCTGGCGCTTACGCCCGTCGTGCCGCCGCCGCCTTGCCCGCTCTTCGACCAGATCGTCGCCGCCAATACTGATGCGCCCTCTGGCGGCTGCGGAGCCGGCGAGGGCCATGACATCATCAAGCTGGCGGAAGATATCACCCTGGAGGCGCTGCTGCCGCGCATCACGAGCGAAATAACCATTGAAGGCAATGGTCACACGCTAAGCGGCGATTCGCGTTTCCGCATTTTCAGTGTAGATGGCGGCGTCTTGACTATCAACAATCTGACGCTCACGAAGGGACGGGTGGCGGCGAATGCAAAGGGCGGCGCGCTGATGGTGCAGAACGGCGGCAAGGTGATAATCAACGATTCCAGACTCAGCGACAACGTCGCGAAAGAGGGCGGCGCAATCTGGCTATCTACCGCAAATGCCAGCGTGACCATCAACAATAGCAGTTTCATCGGCAATCAAGCACTGAACCACGGGGCTGGCGGCGCGATTGATCTAAGCGATGGCAGGCTCGTTATCAAGAAAAGCAGTTTTGTAAAGAACTCGGCCAGCGCCATTGGCGGCGCCATCTCAACCTGGCGCTCTGGCGAGGCGATCGTCATTAACAGCACTTTCAGCGGCAATCGGGCGGAGACGGGCGGCGCGGTCTACTCCGGTGGCGCATCCACAACTCTGACGCATGTGACCATGGTCGACAACTATGCCAACGATGGCGCGGCTCTGTATAGCTATGACAGTTACGCGGGGCGAATCCACCTGCGCAACAGCATCGTTCAGTCGGCCGATCTGCACAGAATTACAAACTGTGCCGGCAATCCCTTGGCGCAGAGCATCGGCAATTTGATCAATGATGATTCTTGTGGCGTTGCTGGGGGCGCGGATCCCACGCTCGGCGAGCTGACCGGCGAGCCCGCATGGTATGCGCTAGCGTCTGGCAGCCCGGCGATAGATGCCGCTGAACCAAGATTTTGTCTCGAGTTGGACCAAATTGGCACACCGCGTCCGCAGGGCAGCGGCTGCGACATCGGCGCCATTGAGTTGTCCGCGGGCGGCGCGGCGCGAACAGAGACCAGCTCGGACACGCAGGATCTGTCGAGCTGCAATGTGACGACCACGCATGTGCTTAACTTCCGCGATGGGCCGGGAGGCAGACGTATCGGCGTCGTGCCGGAGAATTCGACTGTGACGGCGACGGCGCGAACGGCGGGTTGGTTCCAGGTTGAGTATCGCGGCGCGACGGGCTGGATCAGCGCGGATTATGTAGAGAAAGAGGGCGACTGTGATTTGGATTAAGCTTAAGCGGACAATAGGCTTGAGACAGACATTTGCAGTGCTGTTGTTGCTGTCCATGCTTCTCCTCTGGGGACCAGCGTCATGGGTCAGCGCGGCCGACAGTTACGACAGCCTGGTCGCGGAGATTCATGCGGCCAACAGCGGCGGAAGCGGCGCGATATCGCTGAGCGGGGACATCACCATCTCTGCTCCGCTGCCGGCGATCACGGGCAGGGTCACGATTGACGGCTCTGGGCACACTATTAGCGGGGACGATGCGCACCGCATCTTCGATGTCAATGGCGGCGCGCTCACGCTATCAAACGTGAGTCTCACCAAGGGCAATGTCAGCGAGGGGCGTGGCGGCGCGATTCTACTGCGCAATGGCGCTCGCGTGACAATTGAGAACTCGACTCTCAGCCACAACCGGGCAAAAGACGGCGGCGCGATTTATGTCAATGGCGGCACGATCCGCGTTGTCAACAGCATCTTTGAGAACAACTGCGCCGAGTCGGTTTCAGTGATGCTCAACTCGAGTGGTCAGGGCGCAGACCGTGAAACGCGCAGTGTCGACGCTGAGGGCTGCGTACACGTCACCTATCACCATTCGAGCATGGGGGGCGACATTGAAAATGGCGATGGCGGCGCGATTCTGCTGCTGAATGGCGCCCAGGCCAGCATTGAGGGCTCCGCTTTCAGCGAGAATAGAGCAACATACGGCGGCGCCATTGCGGCTTCAAGCGGCAATGTCAAGTTGACCATCAGCGGCAGCAGCTTCGACAGCAATAGCGTCTCGATCGGCGGCGGCGCGATTTCCGCGGACCGCGGCACAACCAGCATTTCGACCAGCAGCTTCGCGCGGAATGCGGCGTACAGCGGCGGTGGGGCGATTCGCGTTGGAGCCGGCGCGCTGGATATTTTCAATAGCACTTTTAGCGAGAACCAGACGAGATCCGGCGCGGGCGCTCTGGCGATCGACGGCGACGCGACGGTCACCCTCACCCACTTAACATTCATAGACAATTGGTCGCTGTATTGGGACAGCGGCGCGATCGAGAATCAAGGCAACGGCAAGGTGACCCTGCGCAACAGCATTGTTAAAAGTAGAGGCGGCGCCGAGGATTGCGTAGGCGGGCTCGATCAAAACATCGGCAACCTGAGCCCGGACGGGACTTGCGCGGTCCGATCGAGCAGCATTCCATTGCTGGGAGAGTTGAGCGGTTCGCCCGCGTATTACCCCCTGCTGGATCAAAGCCCGGCCATTGATGCTGCCGAAGCCGAGTACTGCCTCCCTAGCGACCAAATCGGAACGCCACGACCACAGAGCGGCGGCTGCGACATTGGCGCGATTGAAGCCACGACGGCCCAGGCGGCTGCCGCGCCTATCGTGCCTCCGCCGGCCTGTACGCTGGCCGATCAAATCATCGCAGCAAATACGGACCGGGCTGTCGCAGGCTGCCGGGCCGGCAGCGGCGCGGGCACCATCCGCTTGACCCGGGACATTCTGCTGTTCTCGCGGCTGCCCGCCATCAAGAGCTTCATCACTATTGAGGGCAACGGACATACCATAAGCGGGAACAAAAAGTTTCGCATTTTTGATGTCGACGGCGGACAGCTCACGGTCAACAATTTGACCATGACGGAGGGACGCGGCGGCAGCCAGGCGGGCGACGCGATTCGGCTGCAGAATGGCGGGCGGGCTGTGGTCAACGATTCCAGCTTCATCAACAATTCGGCGGATGTCGGCGGCGCGATTGGCATACATAGGACGGCCAGCGCGCAAGCAGCCTTGACGGTGAAAGACAGCACATTCCTCAAGAATTGGTCCGCCCGAACAGGCGGCGCGATAGATGCAAACACAGGCGGGGCGACAATCACAGGCAGCAGCTTCATTGAGAATAGCGCCGGGCAGAGCGGTGGCGCGATCAGCCTGCTCAATTATCCTCGCTTCGACATCTCCAACAGCAGCTTCATCAACAATAACGCCAGCTTGGGTGGCGGAGACCTGGGGGTGGAGAACGGCGCGAACGCGACCCTAACCCATGTTACGATTTATAATCATGGCGTGGTCGCCGGCAGCACATCCATTCATAACTTCTACACCGGGTATGGCGCGCGGAGCCGCGTCCGTCTGCGCAATAGCGTCATCTCCGGCTCGCGACACAGAACCCATTGCGGCGGCGATTTGGCGCAAAGCGTCGGCAATATCGTCCACGGCGGCGCCTGCTCGGCGATGCTGAGTGACGACCCGCTGCTGGAAGAAGCCACGGACGCGGCAACCGTGTTGGCGCCCTTGCCGGGCAGCCCGGCGATTGGCGCGGCTGATCCTCGCTTTTGCCTCGAAACCGACCAACTTGGCCGTAGACGTCTGATAGTCGGCGGCTGCGATATTGGCGCTATAGAATCGGTCCCGGTCAGCCACAGCGTGTCCGATTGCGTGGTGACGACCACGCACACGCTCAACTTCCGCGATGGGCCCAGCGGCGACATCATCGGCGGCGTGCCGCAGAATGCGACGCTGAGCGTTAAAGCGAGGACGCCACGCTGGTTCGAGGTAGAGCATGAGGGCGCGACGGGCTGGATCAGCGCGGATTATGTGGTTGCGGAGGGCGAGTGCGGCTGAGATCGCTGTCCAAATGACTGGAAGAAAATCCGAAGGAGAAGCAATGAGGCTACAAGGTTTGAGACGGGCGGCTATGCCATGGATGCTGCTGCTGGCGGCTGTGTCGCAGCTATCGCTGGTGAGCGCGGCGGACAGTTACGACAGCCTGGTCGCGGCGATTCAGGCGGCCAACAGTGGTGGCAGCGGCGAAATAACGCTGAGCGGGGACATCGTGCTCACTGCCGCGCTGCCGGCGATTACGGGCAGCGTCACGATTGACGGCGGCGGGCGCAGCATCAGCGGGGACGATGCGCACCGCATCTTCGATGTCAATGGCGGCGCGCTCACGCTATCGAACGTGACTCTGACTGGCGGCAATGCTCCGGACGATGAAGACGGCGGCGCGATTCGAGCGCGAGCCGGGGCCGAGGTCAGCGTGCAGCAAGTCACCTTCAGAAACAATACGGCGTATCAAGGCGGCGCGATCGCGGCGAGCGGTGCTGGCGTACAACTAGACGTACGGCAAAGCAGCTTCATTGGCAACAGTTCCGGGGCTTACGCGGCCGCCATTTTTGGCTACGGGAGCGTGGTAGACATCACATCGAGCAGCTTTCAGAGGAATTCGGCCCAAGGCGACGGCGGCGCGATCGCCGCGCACGAAGAGGCGAGGATGTCCATTAGCAACAGCAGTTTTGCCGGCAACTCGGCCAACGTCGGCGGCGCGCTAGAAGTGTTTGCCTCCACAGTAACCTTGACGCATGTGACCATGATGAATAATACAGCGACGCCTGTTGGGGGCGGCGCGATTCATCGAACAGCCGGCGAGATCAGCCTGTACAACAGCATCGTTGGCGGTGCGCCGGGCGGAAACGCATGCGCCAACGGCTTGACCGAAGCCCGCGGCAATCTCAGCCAGGACGGGACCTGCAGCTTGATGGAAACGCGAGTTGACCCGCTCGTAGGCGAATTGACTGGCGCGCCCGCGTGGTATCCGCTGCTCGATGGCAGCCCGGCGCTGGATACGGCCGATACGGAGTTTTGCCTGCCGGTGGACCAAGTCGGAACGTCGCGGCCTCACGGCGGCGGCTGTGACGTAGGCGCGATTGAATCCACGACAGCGAGATTGGCGCCGACGCCTATTGTGCCGCCTCCACCCTGCCCCTTAGCCAATCAGATCATCGCCGCCAACACTGATGCGCCCTCGGGCGGCTGCCCGGCTGGAAACGGCGCGGACACGATTACGTTGGTCCAGGACGTTACTCTGCAAGAAGGCTTGCCGACCGTCACTAGTGTGATCACCATTGAAGGCAAGGGCTTCACCATAAGCGGCCGCGGCCGCAATCGCATTTTTGATATTGAGCGCGGCAAACTCACATTAAGAAATATGACGCTTTCTGGCGGCCGAGCCACGTATGGCGCCGCCATCCGACTGCGGGGGAGCGCCCGCGCTGCAATTGACCAGGTGACCTTCACCAAGAACACAGCCGACGGGGGCGCGGCTATCGCGTCCATGAGCGCTGACGCCAGCGCGACAGTCAGCCGGAGCAGTTTCCTGCGCAATAGATCGAACGATTACGGCGGCGCGATCAATGTTACGCGCGGAAGCGTCACGGTACGCAAGAGCAGCTTCACAGGTAATCGAGCCGGGTTCTTCGGCGGCGCGTTGCACACCGAATACGGCAATATAGCCGTGAGCGACAGCACGTTCATAGACAATTCAGCCATTGGCGGCGGCGTCTTAAACGCCCATTTCGGCACGGCCACACTGACGCACGTGACCATGCTAAACAACCTGGCAACACAATCTAACGGCAATGCCATAAACAATGCAGGCAGTGCAATCTATCTGCGCAACAGCATCGTTGGCGGCGGCGGAGAGGCGGAGGATTGCAGCGGAGGATTGACGCAGGCGAAAGGAAATCTCAGCGAAGACGGGACATGCATTACGACAGGACGTTTCGGCGATCCTATGCTGGGGGGCTCAACCGGCCAACCGGCCTGGCGTCCGCCGCTAGATGGCAGCCCGGCGATTGATGCCGCGGATCCAGCCTTTTGCTCGGAGACCGATCAAATCGGTACGCCACGGCCGCAGGGCGGCGGTTGCGATATCGGGGCGATTGAATCAACGACGGCCCGCCCGCCAGAGCCAGATACCGCCGTACCTGTCTGCGGTCTGTACGATCAGATAATCGCAGCCAATACCGACCGACCCTCCGGCGCCTGCCCGGCAGGAAACGGCGCGGACACCATTTCCTTGAGCGAAGATATCACATTGGATCGGCCGCTTCCCGTGATTAGCAGCGGGCTCAGAATAGAAGGCAACGGGCACACGATAAGCGGCGACGGGCGTTTTCGCATCTTTGTCGTCAAAGGCGCCTGGCTGCAAATCGTTGATCTTACGCTGACCAAGGGCAGAAATCCGCGCGGGAATGGCGGCGCGATTGAAATGCTGGGCACTGCCTCGGTCGCGATTCGGAATAGTAAGTTTATCGAGAACTCAGCGGAGAACGGCGGCGCGATTACGATGTTTGGCCGCGACAGCAAACTGACGGTTACCGACAGCAGCTTCTTGGAAAACTCCGCTAAAGGAGTTAGCGGAGGAGCGGGCGGGGCCATCGACATGCGCTCGGGTCAGCTTGTAATCACAGGCAGCAGCTTTGTGAGCAATCGAGCCCACAATGGCGGCGTCATCCATACAGGCGGCAGCGGCGAAGTCCGCATCGCCAACAGCACCTTTAGCGGGAATACCGCAAGCAGCTGGGGAGGCGTCCTGAATGCCGGCTACCCCCCGACCACGCTGATGCATGTCACCATGGCGAATAACGTGGCGGCCGAAGATCACGATTACGACGCTGGCCACGCGATTTGGATCCACCGAAACAACAGTGGCTTCTTCATGCGCAACAGCATCATCTCCGGCGACAAGCTCGACGAGAATTGTATCGGCAGGATTACGCAGAGCGTGGGCAATTTGGTATTGGACAGTTCCTGTGCATCTAGCATGAGCGGCGACGCTTTGCTGGGACCATTGAATGGAGCGCCGGCTTGGCATTTGCCGCAGGCCGGCAGCCCGGCCATTGACGCCGCAGACCCGAGATACTGCCTGGCCACCGACCAAGCCGGGACGCGTCGACCGCAGGGCAGCGGCTGCGATATCGGCGCGATTGAAACCGTCCCGGTTCGGGCGTCCCTGTCCGATTGCCGCGTGACCACGACGCACGTGCTCAACTTCCGCGATGGCCCGGGCGGCGGACGTATCGGCCGCGTGCCGGAGAACGCGACCGTGACGGCGATGGCGCGGACGCCGGGCTGGTTCCAGGTTGAGTATCGTGGCGTATCCGGCTGGATCAGCGCGGATTATGTGGTTACGCAAGGTGTTTGCGGCTAGCTGAGCGAGGAGACAGGGATGTTAGCGATAAGGGGTAGTAGGATCACAGCAATATTGATGCTGCTGATGGTTAACTGGTCGTGGTCGCAAATCCCGCACGTGTCAGCGATTGGGGACTTCGACAGCTTGTACAGCGCAATCAGGGCGGCGAATGCTGGCGGAGAGAGCGCGATTACCTTGACGGAAGACATCACGCTGAGCGGGCCGCTGCCGGTGATAACGGGCAAGCTCACGATAGATGGAGACGGACATAGCATCAGCGGCGACAAGCAGTATCGCATATTTGACGTCGGCGGCGGGCGGCTTGGGATAAGCGATCTGACGTTGACGGAGGGCAAAGCGCCTGCCTCTGAAGACGGCGGCGCGATCCTGCTGAGGTCTGGTGGAGAAGCGATAGTATCGGATGCAGCGTTTATCAATAACGAAGCGGAAAACGGCGGCGCGCTGTACTTAAACTATGCAAGCGTCGCTATCGCGAACTCCAGCTTTGCCGACAATCGCGCCCACCCGATCGACGGAGACGGTGGCGCTGTCAAGGCTCAATATTCAAGTATCACTATCGCTAGAAGCAGCTTCGTAGCTAACCGTTCGGGTTCCCGTGGCGGCACTATTGACGCAAGGGACTCTGAAATCAACATTACTAACAGCACTTTTCACAAGAACCGTACAGATTATGCCGGCGGCGTACTGAGCGCGTTGGCTTCTGACGCGACATCGACACATTTGACCATGGTCAGCAATTGGGCCAGGTCAGAGTTCGGGGATGCCATTTTTCGGGCCGGCGGCAGTGTCAAGCTACGCAACAGCATCATTGTTGACAGTGGAATAAATGAGGACTGCGTCGGCGGATTGAACCAGAATATTGGCAATCTGAGCCGCGATGGCGCCTGTGGGTTGGACGCAAGCGACAATCCCCGTCTTGACGGTCCGGTCGGCTCGCCCGTCTGGTTTCCGCTACGGGACCGCAGTCCGGCAGTCGATACAGCAAATCCGGAGTACTGCCTGGAGACTGATCAAATCGGCACATTGCGTCCACAAGGCGGCAGTTGCGATATAGGCGCCATTGAATCCATGACGGCCAGCCCAGCGCTGCCAACACCGGTTCCGCCCCTGGTTTGTACGCTATCGGACCAGATAAAGGCCGCAAATACAGATGCCGAAGCGGGAGCCTGCCCGGCGGGAAACGGCGCGGATATCATCACACTGACAAAGGACCATATACTTCAAGCGCCTTTGCCGCAGATTAACAGCCACATTACTATTGAAGGCAATGGCTACACTATCAGCGGAGACAACAAGTACCGGGTCTTCCGCGTTGATGGCGGCAAGCTGACTATTAACGATTTGACGCTGAGCGACGGTTTTGCTAAGGATTTGGGCGGCGCGATAAGGCTTCAAGGCGGGAGCGAGGTTGTCGCAAACGACTCCAGATTTCTAAACAATTCGGCAAAGGATGGCGGCGCGATTGCAAGTAATTCGGAAGCCTCGAGAGTATACATCAACAAAAGCAGCTTTGTTGGAAATAGAGCCAGTTTATATGGTGGCGCGATCAT
>LXNI01000987.1_pt1 | contig 28256 bp, 23 predicted proteins | sample 809091 | NCBI WGS metagenome assembly LXNI01 (sample SAMN04870527, study PRJNA318959) | sponge metagenome | biome: 01000161; feature: marine sponge reef; material: water | host: Sarcotragus foetidus | place: Greece: Milos, Mediterranean Sea | collected 2013-05-29 | depth 5-7 m | reverse complement strand
GTCCGGCTGGTACGGTCGGAACGTCGTTCCCATTGACCCCCCTCGGCTGGCCATCAACCGTTCACGATGCCTTCGACTCCCCTAAAGATAGCAGTCGTGGTTTTCTGCGGCGCAGACTCCTAGGTGATCCTCCCAGGGGTAGCCATCCTCCGGGGTGCGCCGCACCCAGACGCTACCCGTCCAGGTGGTTTTGAGGTCGTCGATCACCGGGATTTCTCCATAGACCGGGTAGGAGCGGGCATTACTGAGCATGTCATCATAGTTCATGATTTCGCGCATCTGGCTCCTCATTTCAGGAGGAACGTCGTCGTAGGCGTATTTTTCCTCGACCTCCGCCACGCGCGACTCACGGTACCGGTCCCGAATCTCCTCCGTGACCGTGCGCGCCTCGATCGGTCTCGCCACCACCCGGGCGATGGTCCCGTCGGAAGTCGCGAACTTGATCGCATATCCGGTGGAATCCGAGAACGCGAACCCACCATCGGGGAGGACATCGAACAGGAGTTTCGGCGTAAAGGCCGGTGCCCGACTCGCCTGCTCGGCTTCTGCCGTAGCCCAGGCCCTCACGATTTCCGCAACGCGCACAGGATTCTCGTCGATGCTCAACCGCTCGAGCACCCTGGGACCGTCGCCCGGTCTTGCTCTATAGGAAAAGCCGCCCTCCGGTGTCTCGCCGGCGGAAACCGTGAGCGTACGGTAGGGGTAACCAAGCAGCGTTCCACCAGCTTCCGCCAGCAGGAGGTAGGTCCTCCTGTTGCCCGGGAGAGTCATTTCCGAACCAGAGACCTCCTGCTCCAGTTCCGAGGGAAAGCGAACCATCCGGTCGAGCTCACCCCCCGGGCGGAAGACGTGGTACGCTTTGTGACCGTAGTCGGCCACAACCATCGTCCCATCCCGGAAGGTGACGGCGGAGGTGGCCACCCGAAACTCTCCCGGGCCCTCCCCGGCACGGCCGAACTCCGTTAACAGTACTCCGAGGGAATCGACAACCACAATCCGCATGACGTCGCCGAGGTCTGGTCCGACATCGGTGATGTGAAGATTGCCGGCTGCGTCGAAAGCCAGGGAGGTGACGGAGGTGAACAACGCCCAATCGTCACCCCCGCCACCTACACGGAACACGTTTTCGAAGTCGGCGGAAAGCGCGACATCCTCCGCGGGGAGCTCAACGACGGGGACCTGGGCGGCGAGGGGAAACGGCACGGCCCAGGAGAGCAGACAGATCGTGCACAAGGTGGCGTTGCGGGGTGGATTGATGCGCGATCCGGTCGCGTTGGCGACCTTTTCGGTGTGGTGAGCTCTGGTCATTCGTGCTCCATGTGCAGATTGTGGCCAAGGTGCTGGCGTCTCCGGTGTAACGTAACAGTTGCCGGTTTCCTAATGCCTGACGAGTACGATTCGGGGGCCGTCACCATTCGACCGCAACTCGATCCGTCCCGAGTCGACGATCTCCCCCTCATAGATCAGCGGGCCCTTCTCCAGCCACTCCTCCCACACGCGCACCTGACCGTTGGAGCCGACTTCGAAGTGGTGAACGTTGTCCCCGTCGTCGAACCGGAACACGGCCATGTAGGCGCGATTGTATTCAAAGAACACCTGGTGGAGCGGGCTGGCCTGGTCCTCGACCGACCAGACGCCATCGATAGGCGTGGGGGACCGATTCTGGTAGTTGGCCACCCAATACGAGAGTCCCCACGCTCCCGCGAGCACCGCCGCGACGACGATACTCCGAACCGCCCGAGCCATTCGCGATGGTTCGACGTCGAGCAACACGGTGTCGGCAAGCCGGCGCGCGTGCGGCCGCACGATGATCAGCAGACAGATCAACACGGTAACCGAGGCCGGCAGGGCGCCGATACCGAACAGGATGTCCATGAGGATGATGTTGGCCACAACCGGCAGCAGAACAAGCGCGCCGATCAGGGAGGTCCGTGGCCAGGCGAGCAGCAGCCCGCCGCCGATCTCGACAAGGGCGATGGCGGTGCCGTAAACGGTGGAGACTCCGAAGTAGTACCAAGTCAGCCAGAATCGGCTGACCTCGCCCATGGGCTTCGTGACCTCCGAATCGAGGACGGTGAACTGGGAGCCGTTCAGCTTGGCGAAGCCGTAGGCGATCATCAGCACCGCCGCCAGCCATCTCGCGAACCGGACGCCCCCGCTCATCCCGGGTTGCTGCTGCCGGTTCACGGCGTCCGCGGCTGGTCCGGGCTGATGCTCTCCAAGTCGTCCCCCTACATCAACCCCCCGATCACCCCGTCCTCATCGATCGTCATGGCCAGCGCCGCCGGCTTGGCCGCCAGCCCCGGCATCGTCATGATCGACCCGGTCTTCACGACCACGAACCCCGCGCCCGCCGATGGCGTGACCGCCCGCACCGTGATCCGGAAACCGCGCGGCCGTCCCAGCAGCGCCGGATTGTCCGAGAACGAGTACTGCGTCTTGGCGATGCACACGGGCGCATCGGCCAGCCCGAACGACTCCAGCCGCTCCAGCTCGGCGGTCACACCGCGCTGGAAGTCCACCCCGGAAGCCCCGTAGATATCCGTCGCCACCGTCTCGATCTTCTCCTTGAGCGACATGTGGTCCGGGTAGAGGGGACGGAAGTTGGCCTTGCCGTTGTGGGCGATCTCCCAGACGGCGTCGGCCAGGTCCACGCACCCCGGACCGCCCCCGCCGTGCGGATCGGCCTCGACCGCGTGGATCCCCCGCGCCGCGCATCCGTCCAGCACCATGGCCACCTCGGCCTCCGTGTCGCTCGCAAAGCGGTTCAGCGCCACCACCGCCGGGACCCCGAACTTCGCCACGTTCTCGACGTGTCCGTACAGGTTCTCCATCCCCGCCCCCAGCGCCTCCAGGTCCTCGTTCGCCAGCGAGTCCTTCGACGCGCCCCCGTTCATCTTGAGCGCGCGGATGGTCGACACGATCGCGACCGCGTCGGGGCTGAGCCCGCCCAGCCGGCACTTGATGTCGAAGAACTTCTCGGCCCCCAGGTCCGCGCCGAACCCCGCCTCGGTCACCACGATATCGCCCAGTTTGAGCCCCGCCCGGGTCGCGATCAGCGAGTTGCAGCCGTGCGCGATGTTGGCGAATGGTCCCCCGTGGATGAAGGCCGGGGTGCCGCCCAGCGTCTGCACGAGATTGGGGTGAAGCGCGTCGCGCATGAGGACGGTCATCGCCTCGTGGGCGCCGATGTCGCGGCAGCGCACGGGATCGCGGCTGCGCGTGTACCCGATGATGATGTTGCCGAGCCGCCGCTTCAGATCGGGCAGATCCTTGGCCAGGCAGAAGATCGCCATGACCTCGGACGCGGCCGTGATCATGAACCCGTCTTCGCGCGGGATCCCACCGAATGGCCCGCCCAGCCCGACGATCACGTCGCGCAGTGCCCGGTCGTTCATGTCCACGGCACGTCCCCAGGTGATGCGCCGGTGATCCAGTCCCGTGCTGTTCGGCCGGAAGAGGTGATTGTCGAGCATCGCCGACAGGAGCGCGTGCGCCGAGGTGATCGCGTGGAAATCGCCGGTGAAGTGGAGGTTGATGTCCTCCATGGGGACGACCTGCGAGTAGCCCCCGCCCGCCGCCCCGCCCTTGATCCCGAAGACCGGGCCCAGCGACGCCTCCCGAATGCACAGCACCGGATTCCGTCCCCGCAGGTTGAGCGCGTCGGCGAGCCCCACGGAGATGGTGGACTTGCCCTCGCCGGCGGCCGTGGGGCTGCACCCGGTCACCAGCACCAGCTTGGCGCCCCGGTCCGGGCGGGCCTGAACCACGTCGAGGGGGACCTTCGCCTTGTAGTGTCCGTACTGCAGGATTTCGTCTTCGCCGAGGCCCGCCGTGGCGGCGATCTCGGAGATGGGCTTCATCGTGTGGGCTTGCGCGATTTCAATGTCGGAGAGCATGGGTGTCCTGGGTGGGAGCTGGGTCGGGAAGGGCAGGCGGGAGAAAAACGGCCTGCGAAGTCTGGCGCGGAACCGGCCCGCGGGGCAAGTCGCGCTGGGGTATCCGACAGGGTCACAACGACGGAAGGGGAAACATATGTGGGGCGCAGTCATCGGCGACATCGTCGGTTCCGTGTACGAATGGGACCGGATCAAGACGAAGGACTTCGAGTTCTTCAGTCCGAGGGGCCACTTCACGGACGACTCGGTCTGCACGGCCGCCGTGGCCGACATCCTTCTTCACGACCGGCCGCCCGCGCCGACACTCCAGTCGTGGTGCCGACGTCACCCCGCCATGTCCTACGGGGGCTGGTTCGGGCAGTGGATGCATCACGAGTCCCCCGAGCCCTACAACAGCTTCGGGAACGGCGCGGCCATGCGCGTTTCGCCCGCAGCGTTCCTCAACCGGGACGACCTCCCCGCCGCCCTCGCCGCCTCCGACCGGGTCACCGCCATCACCCACAATCACCCCGAGGGCATGAAGGGCGCGCGTGCGACCGTCCACGCGGTCTGGCTGGCCCTGAACGGCACCGACCCCGCCACCATCCGCGCCGCCATCACCCCCGAGTACGACTACGACCTCTCCCGCACCGTGGACGAGATCCGTCCCGGTTACCGTTTCAACGAGACCTGCCAGGAGACCGTCCCCGAGTCGATCACCTGCGCGCTGGAATCGACCTCGTTCGAGGACGCGGTTCGGAACGCGGTGTCGCTCGGCGGCGATTCGGACACGGTGGCGGCCATCGCGGGTCCGATCGCGGAGGCGCTGCACGGGATTCCCGGCGAGATGAGGGTGGTTGCGCGGGAGCGGTATATGGGGGATGCGGGGGATATCGTGACGGTGATGGAGGAGATATACGGAGGATGAGAGATGAGATATACGAAGGGTGACATGCGAGATATACGGAGCGGTGTTTGCTTCAGAAGGCGAACATGCGCTGCAGCACCCCAAGCACCTCGTTCATGGTGCCGGCCGACACTTCTCCCAGGCGCCGAACCATCCGCACCCGGTCGACGGTCCTCAGTTGATCCGCGACGACGTAACCGGCCTTGCCTCCGAATCGGCAGGCGATCCGAAATGGATAGGGGTGACCCCCGGTAGTCATTGGAGCGACGAGAAAGGCGCCCAGGTGATCGTTGAGTTCGTCGGGCGACACCACGACACATGGCCGCGCCTTCCTGATCTCGGAGCCGCGGGTGGGATCCGGTGAGACCAGGTAGATGTCCCCGCGCCGGGGCGGACCTACTTCCATTCCCACTCCGACTCGTCGAACGCCGTCGGGACGGGATCGTCCAGGAGGCCGCCCTCGTCCCGGTCCTTCATCTCGCGGGCCGCCTCGGACCATCCGGCCCTTGGGTCCTCCACCCGCTCCAGCAGGAGGCCTCCATCAACGACCCGCAGCCGTAGCGAGACATCGAGTCCGGCGGCCTCGACCAACGCCTTCGGGATGCGGATGCCGCGTGAGTTGCCGATCCTGATGAGTCGGGTTCGCATTGTGGCCGCTCGAACTTGGTGGAAATTGTAATTACAACGTAATTCCGTGCTGGCGCCGGAACAAGAGAGGGGGATGGACCGTGACCGATCACGGGATCGCCCGGGTGGCAGGCGCGCTGGCCCACGCCTGGACCTGGGGCGTCCTTTGGGCAACGGGACACCCGCGTCCCGGCGTCACAACATTCAGGATCGGGTGGAACCGGCGGGGGGGGTGCGACTGACTCACTGAATGAGACGGGAGGAAGGCCCATGGGTACGGGAATCCGCACCGGCATCTCCGCGATCGCGGGTGCGACGCTGCTCGTAACGGCAACCCACCGGGCCGATGCCCAGGAACGCCGAGTACGCGTGGACACCCTCGAAAGCGGCAGGATCGTCGTATCCAACCCGGATTCTCCCCAGGCGGGTCCGCAGGGGGTGCCGGCGCTCGTCGAGGTTCTGCGAATCGGGTCGATCGAGGGCACCTGCGATACGTTCGGCCAGGTGTTTTCACTAGCCGTGGACGGCGATGGCCGGATCTACGTCGCGGACCGGCAGGCGAACGAGATTAGCGTGTTTACGCCCGAGGGCGATTGTCTGAGGTCCTTCGGGCGGTCCGGCGAAGGACCCGGCGAATTCGGCTGGCTGGTGGGAATCGCGTGGCAGCCACCCGGGTATCTGTGGGCGATCGATGGGCTGCGAAGCCGCGCTACGGTCTTCGACTCCCTCGGAACCGCGCTTGCCACGCACCGCCTAAAGCTGGGTCAGGCGGCCAGCCTACCCTGGATGCTCCAGGTCGATGCCGGAGGCGGTCTGCACGTCTGGTTGCCAGGTCCCGACAGCATCGTAACGTACGGCACGGGTCCGGAACTCCACTCTCTGGCGAGCGTTCCGCGACCGGCGATCCCGCCGGATCCACGGATGAGCTACAAGCGGGAGATCGATGTGGGGGACATCCGGATCCCCATGGATTTCATGATGCCGTATGCGCCGAGAGTGCAGTGGACCGTGAATCAGGCTGGGAACATCTGGCAGGCCAACACCTCCGCCTTCGCCATCCACGAGACGACGTACGCCGGAGACACTCTGCGCACCATACGGCTGGATCGGGAGGCACCGAGACTGGAGGGCCGGGAGCGCGACAGCATCGCGACGGCCATCGAAATCGCCGCGCACAGGCTTCCGGAGCGGAAGTACGCCATCGAGAGTATTCACGCCAGCCCCGACGGATGGGTCTGGGTCGGGACGGAAAGGGGAGCGACCCCGGCCTGGGAGGTATTCGACGAGCGCGGCCACTACATGGGCCGTGTGGTCCCACCGGTGCCGTTGCACTATCCGGTGGTCTTCGGAGCCGGGACGGTGACCGCAGTGACCCTGGGGGAACTGGACGAGCCCTACGTGGTTCAGCTGCGGATCGTGCGGGGGGGATAGTCCCCAGCTGTCGGCTCGATCTGTCAACTGCGATAGACATTTTGTCAACTGCACTTTACACTCGCGGGCCACGAACTGAAGGGAGACCCCGCATGCGAATAACCATCCGCACTGCCATTTTCGCAATCGCCGTCGGAGTACTCCTCGCGACGACGACCCACCGGGCCGATGCCCAGGAACGAAACGACCGCGTGCGCGTGGACACCCTCGAAAGCGGCAGGATCGTCGTATCCAACCCCGATTCTCCTCAAGCGGGGCCGCAGGGAGCCCCGACGCTCGTCGAGGTGCTGCGAATCGGCTCGGTGGACGACACCTGCGACTCGTTCGGCAGGGTGATGTCCCTGGCGGTGGACGGCGACGGCCGGATCTACGTGGCCGACTCGCAGGCGAACGACATCCGGGTGTTCTCCCCTCGGGGCGAGTGCGTGAGAACCATCGGACGGTCCGGCGAAGGACCCGGGGAGTTCCGTTTGCTGGCGGGAATCGCCTGGCAGCCGCCTGGATTCCTGTGGGCGATCGATTCGGTTCGTGAACGCTTCACCGTCTTCGACTCCCTCGGAACCGTCCTGGCGACACATCCCTTGCGGCTGGGTCGGGCGGCCAGCCATCCGTGGCCGATGTGGGTCGATGCCGGAGGAAGTCTGCACTTCTGGCTGTTGGGCTTCGACAGGATCGTCAAGTACGGAACCGGACCGGGACTCGACTCGCTGGCGAGTTCTCCGGAGCCGGACCAGATTCCGACGCGCGCGGTGTCCACGGAACAGGTCACCGAGGGAAGTAGCCGGATTTCCATGCAGCGCGGGATGCCGTATGCGCCGCGCATCCGCTGGACGGTGGACTCCGCCGGGAACATCTGGCAGGCCAATACCTCCGTTTTCGCCATCCATGAGACGACGTACGGTGGGGACACCCTGCGAACCGTGCGGCTCGACCGCGAGGCGCCGGGATTGGAAGGGCGGGAGCGTGACAGCATCGCGACCGCGATGGGAATCGCCGCGCGCAGGCTGCCGGATCGAAAGCACGCCCTCGAGCAGATCCGGACCAGTCCCGACGGCTGGGTCTGGATCGAGACGGAAGGGGGGGCGACCCGGTCCTGGGAAGTCTTCGATGAGCGTGGGTACTATGTGGGCCGCGTGGCCTCGCCGGTTCCGATCGAGAAGAAACCCTTCCCGATATTCGGAGCGGGCACCGTCACCGGCGTGACGCTGGGGGAGTTTGACGTTCCCTACGTGGTCCAGCTGCGGATCGTGCGTGGGGGTTGATCGCGCCATCCAGCTGGAATTCCGGCGGACGCCGCCGCAGCCTGTCAACTCTCGTTGACATTGTGGAAAGCGGAGGTGCCGTTTTCCGATCAAGAAAACAAGTCGTTTCCATTCAACGACTTATGGGATTCGAAGGCGATTCGGCGGGTTTCCAGTCAAACAAACTCGGGGTGAATCGCGGTGTGGCGAGGCGGGTATCCGATCATGCACCGGCCCAGAACGGCAGGTACCGCCGCAGGCTACGGATCGAGCGGTAGTTGTCGGCACTGCATTGTCAGCCCCGCATTGCTCATCGAAAAACTATATTATACGTTGTTATGTCCGGTGGACTCTCCCCAACCTGTTCCGCGCTGCCAGGAGATCGATTGCAATGAAGCCCTTCCGTTGGATTCACGCCGCCGCCGTGCCGGCCCTGGCGCTCGCCGCCACACCCCATCCCGCTCGCGCCCAGCCGCCCGGGATGAGACCGGCCACCGAAATCCGCCTGTCCGCCGACCCGATCCTCGCTGTCGGGAGGCTCGATGGGCCGGACGCGTACCTCTTCGGCGAGATCAACGCCGGCGCCCGGCTCGCCGACGGCAGCGTGGTCGTGTCCGACCTGCAGCACTTGCGGGTCCAGCGGTTCAGCGCCGACGGGGAGCACCTGTGGAGCCGAGGTCGGGCGGGCGATGGGCCGGGCGAGTTCAGGAGCGTGCAGATCGTGGAGGGCTGCGCGAGCGACGAGTCGATCGTCGTTTACGACAGCCGGAACGTTCGGGTCCACCTGTACGACGGGGAAGGGAATCTCGTGGACGAGTACCGCTTCCTGTACAACGCATTGCCGTTGCGCGACTTCGCATGCGCGCCGAACGGGCGGCTGGCCTTCACGGGAAACAGTCTCCCTGGCGGCGACGAGGGGGTCGAGTTAGGGGAGCTGCGCCGCGAGCTCCTGTCGCTGGGCTTCGCGGAACCGGGCGACACGGCCAGGACGATGCTTCGCGAAGGGATCGCCGATCGCGAGCAGAGGTTGGTGGGCGCTGGCATCGCCATGCTCGGCAGCCTCTGGGCGCACGACGTGGCGCTGGCGGCGACCAGCCACGGGATCTGGATCGGCACTGGGGACGACTACGAGGTCGAGCTGATCGACTGGACGGGCTCGACGATTCGCCGGATCCGCTGGGATGGGCCGGATCTGACGGTGGCCCGCGAGGATGTCGACCGATACCGGGACAGCATCGAGGCAAGCTACCGCGACGATGACGATCCCGACTGGCGCTCGCGCTTCGAGACCGATTGGGGCTGGCAGAGCGAAATCGTTCCCGACGCGTTCCCCGCCTACCAGGGGCTCATGGCGGGGGACGACGGGATGCTGTGGGTCCACGACTACATCCGACCGGGGGAGCGGAGCGAGTGGTTCGGGTTCGACGAGGACGGGAGGTGGGTGCGCACCTTGGCGCTGCCGACGCGCACCAGTCTCCTGGACATCGGATCCGACTGGGCGCTGGTGCTGACGCTGGACGAACTGGGCGTGCAGCGGGTCGAGGTGCGGAGGCTGGTTGAGGGGGGATAGGCTATTGGGGGACCGGGACGATACCTGTCAAGAAAGCAAATAGTTGTAACTCAAAGACTTACGGGATTTGAAGGCGCTTCGGCGGGTTTCCAGTCAAATAAACTCGGGGTGAATCGCGGCGTTGCTCACCGTGCCGCCTCCAGCAACGCCTTGACGTCCCGCCACAGCTTGTCGAAGGAAGGAGCCGAGCGAGCAGCACGAAGATCGAAGACGGCTGCCAGCGCCGCCTGGTCCCGGGTGGGCCGGTACGACCTGTTGCCGGGCATCCAGGAGTTGAGTACTCCCTTGGCATCGCGGATCGCCTCGGGATCCGCAGGAGACTCAACGGACCCTGAGATGCCACGTCGCCCACCGATCGACTCGGCCGCCGCGAGGAACCAGGACTCGAATTCCGACTTGGCGAGCACGACGCGAATCATGCCATCCGATCGAACCGCTTCGGCACGGCTTGCAAGCGCCGAGGCCAACTGCGCGGGACAATCCATGTCGGCGTCCAGCAGGACCAGGATCGATCCTTCTTCGCCTGCGTCGCGGGATGCGAGCTCCACCGCTTTCTCAAACTCACCAGCCCGGTCCACCCGGTTGCGCCTGATGCGCACAGGTCTCGGCACCTTCACCCCGTGGCCCAACTCCGCTGCGATCCTGCGCACCAGCACGGGTACTGCCTGGACTTCGCCGTGACCCTCCACAACGACGGCCACCGTCTTCATTACGGGCCGTTGCGGCGGCCAAAGAGATCGCTCTGGCGGATTCTTGGCCTGGAAAGGCTTGAGTCCGGCTCCAGCTTGTCCATTCTCAACAGTTCACCCGCGGTGTACAGGTGGTCCCTGAGGACGGATGCCCCTACCTCGTCCAGCGGCCCGATCCGCGTGATTCCGTCGTCGGACACGACGGCCAGCACGGAAACGCCGCCGATGTCCTCTTCGTCCAACAGGTCGGCGCTGTGACTTGTCACGAGGACCTGCCTCACTTCTGCTGCGTCGCTCAGGGCGTCCACAAGAATCCCCGCGGCGGCCGGGTGGAGCGCCACCTCCGGTTCCTCGACTCCGACAAGCGACCGCCCGCTGATACGGCTACCGTTCGTCTGAAATAGGGCCACAAGCAAACCGACGGTCCGCAGCGTGCCGTCGGACATGCTGCTGGCGTAGAAGCGCCATGGGTGCTGCGCCCCGGTGACACGCTGCCGAAACTCCAGAGTCTCGACAGGGCCAACGGCCTTCCGATCCACTCCGGTGATGCCGGGAACGACCTTCCCTAGGTACTCCTCGATCATCTTCTTCGCTTCCGGAGACCGCTGCGCGATTCGGTCCAGTACGCTTGCGACGTTGCTGCCGTCGCGATTCATGAGGTCGCCGGGGTCGGGCGACTGCATGGTCCGGATGGCGGCGGGGTTCAGGTTGTAGAAACCGGCTCGTGAGAATGCGTCGTAGACCGGTCGGAACGCAGGCAGTCCCGACGCGCTCACAAGGGCCAGCCGACGGGGTGAAACCGCAGGGAAGGTCGAAACGCTGCTCCTGACCTTCCCTGAAGACACCCGGTAGTACTGCGCCGGGCCGTCATCCTTCGGCAGAACCACGCACTCCTCTTCCTTGAGGCCGTAGCTGCCCCCCTGCTTGGCGGACACCGTGAAGGCGTAGTGGCCCGTGGCCATGCCGACGTCGAACTCCACTCGCATGCCGAAGTGCGTGGGGTGGCCGCTGGACCGGCGCCTGACCTCGTTGATCCCGCCCCGGTCGCGCAGCGCATGATCCAGCGAGTGCCTGAGCGAGTCGGACAGGAACCTGAGTGCGTCGAGAAAGTTGCTCTTTCCCGAACCGTTGGAGCCAACCAGGAAAGTCAACTGAGCCGGCGACACGTCGCACGCCGCGATGCTCTTGTAGTTGCGCAGGACCACCCGCCTCAGCAGCCGCCTGTCCTCCGCCATTGGCTACACCCGCCCGAGCCCCACCAGAGGCCGAGCCCCCCCCACCCCCAGCGGCGCCCCCACCGCCTTCAACGCCACCGGACACGCCTTCAACGCCGCCGTCTGCGTCACCGGATCATACCCTCCCCCCGTCAACACATTCACCGGAACATCCTCGAACGCGAACGAAGCAAACACCGTCCCCTTAGGCGATTTCGTCGTCCCCCGCACCTTCACGTGCAGACACCCGCGCGGGTTGCTCATCTCGGCCCAGCCCCCGTCCTCCAGCCCCAGCCGCGCGATGTCTTCCGGGTGCACCTCGAGCGTTTCCTCCGAGAGCAGGTAGTCGATCCCGTCCGACCGCCCCGTCTGCGTGCGCGTGTGGTACTGCGGCAGCCGGCGCCCGGTCGTGAGCCACATCGGGTACTCGTCCGACAGCGTCTCTTCGGGGTCGCGGTACTTGAGCATCTTGAAGATTCCGCGGCCGTTCTCGAAGCGCTTCTCGTGCAGGCGCGGCGTGCCCGGATGCCCCTCTTCCGGCACGGGCCACTGGTACTCGCCGCCGTCGATCCGGTCCCAGTCCAGTCCGGCGTAGATCGGTGACAGGGAGCAGAGTTCGTTGAAGACCTCCTTCGCCGACTCGAACTCGAAGCCCTTCCAGCCCATGCGCTGGGCCAGCCGCGAGACGATCCACCAGTCCGGCTTCGCTTCGCCCGGCGGGGGCACGGCCGCGCGCAGACGTTGGACGCGCCGCTCGGTGTTGGTACAGACGCCGTCGGTCTCGGCCCAGGCGGTGGCGGGGAAGACCACGTCGGCCACCCTGGCCGTATCGGTCATGAAGATGTCGATGACCACGAGGCAGTCGAGGCTCTTCAGCGCGTGCTCGCAGTGGTGGCGGTCCGGGTCGGTGACCAGGGTGTTCTCGCCGTTGATGATCATGGCGTGGATTCCGTCGCCGCACAGGTCCAGCGCGGTCACCTTGGTCATCCCCGTCTCGAGGTCGACCTTGCGCCCGTACGCCTTGTGGAACTTCTCTTGGTGGGCGGGTTCGATCACCTTCTGGAAGCCGGGGTAGTTGTTCGGGAGCGCGCCCGCGTCGCCCGCGCCCTGGATGTTGTTCTGGCCGCGCATGGGGTTCACGCCCGTGCCTTCGCGGCCCAGGTTGCCGGTCAGCAGCGCCAGGTTGCAGAGGCTCTGGACGTTGTCGACGCCGCAGATGTGCTCGGTGATGCCGACGGTGTAGTAGATCGCACCGCGGTCGGCGCCGCCGTACAGCATCGCCGCCTTCTCGATGTCCTCGGGGTCGCACTCGCAGATCTCGGACGCCCACTCGGGGGTGTAGGGCTCGACGTGCTTCATGAAGTCCTCGCCGTGGGCCGTGCGCTCGTCGATGAAGGCCTGGTTCGCCAGCCCCTCGCGGGCGATCACGTGCGCCATGGCGAGCAGCAGCGACACGTCCGACCCGACGCGGAGGGGGAGATGCACGTCCGCGATCTCGGCCAGCCCGATCCGCCGCGGATCCGCGACGATCATCTTCGCGCCGCGTGCGAGCGCCCGCTTGAGCCGCGTGGCCGCCACGGGGTGGCACTCGGTCATGTTGGTGCCGATACAGAAGATCACATCCGGCTTGTCCATGTCCGCGAGCGGGTTGGACATCGCCCCTCTTCCGATTGTTGCCGCCAGACCGGCGACTGTGGGAGCGTGTCAGGCACGGCTGCAGTTGTCGATGTGATTCGTCCCCAGTCCCGCCCGGATGAAGCGCTGCATCATGTAGGCGGCCTCGTGGGGAGCGCGTCCGGAGGCGATTCCGTAGACGGCGCGGCGGCCGTGGTCCTTCACGACCTTGCTCAGCTTGCCCGCGGCGAAGTCCAGCGCCTCGTCCCAGGAGGCGGGGCGGAGCTGGCCGGACTTCTCGTCGCGCAGGAAGGGGGTGGAGAGGCGGTCGGGGTGGCCTACGAAGTCGAAGGCGAACTGGCCCTTCACGCAGAGCGCGCCCTCGTTGGCGGGGCCGTCCATGGCGGGCAGCACGCCGATGATCTTCTCTCCGCGCGTCATGACGTCGACCGAGCAGCCCACGCCGCAGTAGGGACAGATGGTGCGGGTGGTCTCGGTCTCGCCGGGGACCTCGCGGTTGGCCAGCGCCTTGAGGTCGCCGAGCGCGCCGGTGGGGCAGGTCTGGATGCACTGTCCGCAGAAGGTGCACGCCGAGTCCTTGAGCAGGCCGCCGAATTCGGTGGTGATCTGCGTGTCGAAGCCCCGGTTCATGATCGAGATGGCGTAGTCGCCCTCCTGCTCCGCGCAGACGCGCACGCAGCGGTAGCAGGAGATGCAGTTGTCGTAGTCGCGCTTGATGAAGGGGTTGTCGTCGTCGTCGCGGCTCTTGCCGGAAAGCGCGCCCTCGAAGCGGCCGGTGCGGGCGTCGTAGCGGTCGAGGAGTTCGGCCATCTCCTGGCTCGCGTAGCCGTGCATGGGGTCGACGTCGGTGTCGCGGTTCTCCGAGGCCACCATCTCCATGAGGATGCGGCGCTGGACTTCGAGGGCGGCCGTGCGGGTGCGCACCTCCATCCCGGGCTGGGCTTCCATCGTACACGACGCCACCGGGTTGCGGGCGCCCTCCAGCTCCACCACGCACAGGCGGCAGCCCCCGAAGGGCTCCAGCCGGGGGTCGTAGCAGAGGGTCGGAATCTCCTTGCGGTTCCGCTCCGCGACCTCGTAGACCGTCTCGCCGCGGGTGAACGCGACCTTCTCGCCGTCCAGCGTCATGGTGAGCCGGACGCCCTTGCCGTTCGTCGACGGGCTACCGTTGCGCTTCATCGTCGTCAGCCTTTCGTTGCGGGCCCGCGGCCGCCGCCGTGGTCCGCCACATGTTTCCGAATGCGGTCGGGAAAGTACCGGATCAGGCTCTCGGTCAACAGGGGGGCCGCCTGGCCCAGTCCGCACGCGCTCGTCTTCTTCATGACCTCGTTCAGGTCGATCACCTCGTCCACCCAGGCGTCGACCGTCGCGGGTCCCTTGCCCTCCAGCCGCTCCACCAGCCGCTGGGTTCCGATCCGGCAGGGGAAGCACTTCCCGCACGACTCCTCGGCGAAGAACTCCATCGACTCGCGGGTCACGGCGATCATGTCGCGGGAGTCGTCGAAGACCATGATCCCGCCCGCGCCAAGGAAGCTGTCCTTCGAGCGAATGGAGGGCTCGTCGAGGGTGACGTTCAGGTCGGCGCCGGCCAGGAAACCGCCCGAGAGGCCTGCCATTGTGACGGCCTGGACGGTGCGGCCGGGGGGCGGGCCGCCTGCCCAGTCGTGCAACAGTTCCCGCAGGGGGAGCCCGATGGGGACTTCGTAGTTGCCCGGCCGCGCGATGTCGCCCGACAGGCTTATCACCTTGGTGCCGGCGTGGTCGCCGCGGCCGAGGCCCTGGTACCAGTCGGCGCCGTGGACGAGGATTGGGGGCGCGGAGGCGAGGGTTTCGACGTTGTTCACGACGGTGGGCAGGTTCTCGTAGCCGTGCGTGACGGGGAAGGGGGGGCGGTTGCGGGGGAAGGGATGTTTGCCCTCCAGCGAGTTCAGCAGCGATGTCTCCTCGCCGCAGATGTAGGCGCCGGCGCCGCGCCGCACCATCAGGCGGAAGGAGAAGTCCGTGCCCAGGATTCCGTCCCCCAGCAGCCCCGCCGCCTCCGCGTCCGCGATCGCGCCCTCCAGGATGTCGAACGTCTCCGGGTACTCGTAGCGCAGGTAGATGAAGCCGCGCACCGCCCCCGTCGCGTACGCCGCCAGCGCCATCCCCTCGATCGTCCCGTGGGGGTCGTGGTCCATCAGCAGCCGGTCCTTGAAGCACCCGGGTTCGCCCTCGTCGGCATTGCAGACGATCGTCTTCGGCTCGCCCTGCGCGTCGGCCACGGCCCGCCACTTGCGCCCGGTGGGGAACCCCGCGCCCCCCCTCCCCGCCAGCCCGCTCGCGTCCATAACATCGATCACGTCGCCGGGTGTCATCCCGGTCACCGCCCGTGTCAGCGCCTCGTAGCCACCGTGTTCGCGATACCCGGCCAAGGTGGCCCGCCCAGGACGCCGGATTCCCGCGAAGACGCACTCTTCCACGCCGTTCGGGGGCGCTGGCGGCAACGGCGACGGCCCGCTCACCAGCGTGCTCGCGGTCCGTCCGGTCAGCACCGTGCCGCGGTGAATCACCGGCACCGGCTGGTCGCAGCGGCCGGGGCAGGGCATGGTGTGAGGGTCGTGCCCGGCGGCGCGCAGGCTGGCCATGAGCACATCGGCGCCGCGCATGCTGCACACGGGGCCGTCGCAGACGCGGGGGCGGTCGAGGCCGCCCGTGTCCCGCGAGAAATGGTGGTAGAAGGTGACGGTGCCGAAAAGGTCGGCGATGGGGATGCGGAGACCCTTCGAGACGGCGCGTAGCGCTTCCTCCGAGAGATGGCCGTCGCGTTCGTGCAGGGCGTGCAGGAGAGGGAGGAGGGGGGCGGGCTCGTTCTTCCAGCGCGCGAGGAGTTCGTCGTTGGTCGCCGTGGGCATCCCGTGCGGGGGTTGGGGTGAAGGGTGGGGTGCCGCCGGGGCGCGGCGGATGCATTATACGGGTTGTGAATACCTGGCGACACCGGAGCGGGAGGAGACCTCGATGACCATGGCGGGCCGCAGACGAGCCGCGAAGGTCCGCGTCGGCCGCATGCGCAACGGGCGTTTCGCGACCCGGGGCGACAGCGTGGCCGTCGAGGAGCCGCTCGAGGTGCGCCTGGAGGTGCCGGACGGGGGCGGTATGCGCGAACACCCTGTGTCGGTGACGATGCGTACGCCGGGAGACGATTTCGAGCTGGCCGCGGGATTCCTGTTTACCGAGGGGGTGGTGACCGACCCGGGCGCTCTTGGCGACGTGCGGTACTGCCGGTCCGTGGATCCCCAGGAGTACAACGTGGTGACCGCGTCGCTCCGCGATCCGGCCGCCTTCGACTCGTCGAGCCTGACCCGCAACTTCTACGTGACCTCGTCGTGCGGCGTGTGCGGCAAGGCATCGCTGGAAGCGGTGGAGGTGATGGGGTGCGCCCCGGTCGCCGAGGGAACGCTGGCGGTGGCCGGGAGCGATGTCCGGGCCCTGCCGGGGAAACTGCGGGTCGCGCAGCGCGTCTTCGACCGGACGGGCGGGATCCATGCGGCGGGGCTCTTCGACGCGTCCGGCGAGGTGACGGTGGTGCGCGAGGATGTGGGGCGCCACAACGCGGTGGACAAGGTGATCGGCACGCTGGTGCTGTCGCGCGCGCTGCCCGGGTCCGGGTTTGGAGTGGTCGTCTCGGGGCGGTCGTCGTTCGAGATTCTGCAGAAGGCGGCGATGGCGGGATTTCCGATGGTGGTCGCGGTGGGGGCGCCGTCGAGTCTGGCGGTGGCCTTCGCGCGCCGCTTCAACATGACCCTGGTCGGGTTTGCGAACCGGGGGGGGTACAACGTGTACGCGGGAGGTGAGAGGATTACCGGAAAGGGGGGAGGGACGTGAGTCTTCTTGGCGCGATTCTGGCGGGGGGTGGCAGCCGTCGCTTCGGTTCGCCGAAGACGCTGGCCCGGTTGCATGGAAGGCCGCTGTGGGAGGTGGCGGCGGGGCGGTTGGGGGAGGTGTGCGACGATGTGGTGGCGATCGTGAACCACCCCGGGGTCGCCCGGGCCGTGGAGCTGGAGACGCTCCCCGACCGCATGCGCCTGATGGGCCCGCTGGGCGGGATCGACGCGGCGATCGACCGCGCGCTGCACGATGGATACTCGGCGGTGCTGGTGCTCGCCGTGGACATGCCGTGGGTGGAAACGGGGGCGCTCCGCCGCCTCGCCGACGCCTGGCGCGAAGAGGGCAGGGTCGCGCTCGCGGAAATGGAGCAGCCGTGGGGACTGCATCCCCTTTGCGGGGTCTACCCGGTGCGGACCATGGCGCCGCTTGCCGAAGCGCTGAGCCGGAGGCGGTTGGAGGCGGGGCCGTTCGCCCAGTCGCTCGACCCGATGGTGGTAGACACGGGACTTCCGCCCGTCGCGTTCCGGAGCGTGAACCGTCCCGCGGACCTGCCGCCTCCGACCGTTTCCGTCGTCGGGAACAAGAATTCCGGCAAGACGACCCTGGCCGTGAACCTGATCGCGGAGTTGCGCAGGCGCGGCCGCCGCGTCATGTCGGTCAAGCACGGCCACCATTTCCGCCTCGACACGCCCGGGACCGACTCCTGGCGGCACCGGCACGAGGGCCGCGCCGAACGGGTTCTTCTCGTCGGGCCGGAGGAGTTCGGGCTCATGGGCGAATGGGACCCGCACGGCGAGCAGTCCCTGGACCTCCTGCTCACCCGCCACCTCACCGACGCGGAGATCGTGGTGGCCGAGGGGTTCCGCAAGGCCGCCATCCCCAAGGTCGAGGTCTATCGCGCGGAGGTGCAGCCCGAACCGGTGCTGGATCCGGGCCGGGCACAAGCCATGGGGGCGATCGCGGCCGTCACGGATCGCCCCGAACTGCCCTGGTCCGTCCCGGTTTTCGATCCCGATGCCCCCGACACCCCCGCCCGCGTCGCCGACCTCGCGGAGGCGGCTCTGCTGTGAGCGGGACTGAGCCAACCGCCTCCGCTCCTCCCGGTTGGGGGTGCTGTGGGCGATGTCCGCGCGCGGAATCCACCTCTAAGGTCTGACGTGGACGATCTGACGCGCACGGGCCTTCCCAGGAGGAGGGGACCTTTTTATCGTTCTCACGGTAGTATGCAGATATGGATCCACTTCCGGTCCGCCCGAAGCCGTGGCTGGAAGCGGGATCTTGACGACCCGCAGCGACGCCGCAGGCGTTGGATTCGCACGCTTCGGAGAGAATCCGGCTCCTGCGCACCCAGGTTGACCTTGACGGAAAACGATCCGTACATTACGTGATCTCCCAGATAAATGTTCGTGGAACTGGCGGTACCCGAGGTAACAGCCCTATGATTGGAGCCTGTTTGCCCGGGCGCGCGGTACCGCGTCCGAGGGCGACGTTTGGACAGTTCAGGGGAACCTAAACGGAGAAGAGCAAAATGAGGAGTTGGCTGCGTATCGGGATCGTGGGAGCTGGGGCGCTTGCCGTCATGCTCGGGCCGCTGTGGACGGCCCAGGCAAGCGGACAGGTTGCCGAGCGCCGCAAGGTGATGGTCACCAACCTGGTTCCCAGGGATGGTGCCAACGACGACTTCGGGAAGGACCTCGGCAAGGAGCTGCGCGATCTCATCGATGATCTCGGCACCCATGAGGCCGTCGAGGAGAAGGAGATCAGGGACGCGGTCAAGAAGTACGACCTCGACATGGATGAGCTGGATTGCGTCCGGTCGCTGCAGCTTTCCAAGGAGCTCCGCGCCACCATCGTCTTCTGTGGGGAGTACACCGAGGACAAGCAGGCGAAGACCTTCACCCTGACCGGAGTCCAGTTCGCGCATTCGAGTAGTGCCCCCCTCGAAATACCGGACAAGACCTGGCCCAAGGACCAGGAGGGGCTCGCCGCCCAGGAGATTGCGCAGTTGTTCGGGCAGTTCATTCAGCGCCTTCGCGATGCCGCCAACTGCATCCAATACTACGATACGAGCGAAATGGAGAGCGCCGAGAGGAACTGCAAGCGGGTGCTCGAACAGGCACCGAACGACAGCCAGGTTCGGCTCGTCCTCGCCCAGGTCTACCGCAGGACCGACCGGATTGAAGAGGCACACGCCGAGGTTCTCAAGGTCATCGAACTCGATCCCCTGAGCGAGGACGGGCTTCGGTTGGCTGGCTGGCTGGCCACCACCCTCGGCCGTCTGGAAGAGGGACGCGCGCACAACCACGCCTATCTTCAGCTGAATCCGGGCGATGCGAACATCCGGGCGCAGATCGCATACGCCCAGGCCCAGGCGGGTGACCCCGAAGGAGCGATGATCCTCATGGAGGAGGGTCTCGAAATCGAACCCGACAACACCGAATTGCTCCTCCAGCACGCCTCGTTCGCCATCGCGGCCGGAAAGGCCCTGCAGCAGGAGCGCCAGCCCCTGTCGGCGGAGGCGGGACGGTTGTACCAGCTGGGGTCGGAGTCCTACCGGAAAGCGTACGCGGTCCTCGGCTCGGACATGGACAGCGGCCACCTGTACCAGATGATCAGCGCCCTCTATGTGTTGAACCAGCTGGACCGTGCCGTGGAACTGGCCGACCAGGTGCTGGAGACTCACGGCGAGGACACCGGGCTCTGGTATCTCAAGGGCAACATCCTCAACAGGCTCGGGCGGCTGGACGAAGCGCTGCTTGCGTTGGACGAGGCAGAGGCCCGCGATCCCGACTACCCCAACCTCAAGGCCACGCAGGGGCAGTGGCTGCTCGCGGCCGGTCGCGAAGACGAGGCCCTGCCGGTTCTGATAGAGGCCGTCGAGAAGGGCGAGCAGCCGGCCGATGTGATCGCGAACCTGTTCTTCGGCAGGGCGGCCAACAAGGGCATCCAGCCAAAGGACGGGCCACCGGACTACGACTACGCTCTCCGTCTGATCGACATGGCCAAGACCTTCGAGGCGGAAATCTCGTCGAGGATGATTGGGCAGCTGGAATTCTATCAGGCCTATAGCCTTTACAAGATTGCGGCCGTGCAGCAGGAGCCGCAGAACCTCGAGAGTGCCCAGTTGACATTGAACAAGTTCAAGGAGGTGCAGCGTCTGCTGGCGCTCGGCCACGTGGTCGACTACGTGTCGGGAGCCCAGGCGGCGACGCAGCAGAGCTACCAGACGATGCGTGACGGCGTGGTCCAGTTCATTGCGATTCAGGAAACGATCATTCGGCGGGGGCGGTAGAACGACCATCGCCGGATAGCGGCGATAGGCGGACGGAGCGCCGCGGGGTTTTACGAACCTCGCGGCGCTCCCTTTTTTTTGCCCGTCCTTCCCGTTCTTCCGCGACCGCATCCGGGCCGCACGCCGAACCATTGCCAACGTCGAGCCGTGATCCTGGCAGCCCGCGGCCCCTTGCCGGCCCGGCACCTCGCCGCTCTCGGCGCCCGGGCGGCTTGTCCACAGAAGGCCCTGCGGGTCCCATCCCGACGGCATAGTGGGACATGGTGGGTTGCGGTGTGGGGCATGGTGTATTAGAGTGGGAGACAGTGGGAAAAAATGGGATAAACTACCATGCCCGGACTACTTGGCCGTCACGAATACCAGATCGATGCGAAGGGCCGCGTCAGCCTGCCCTCCGCATTCCGCCGAGTTGTGTCCGAAAAACCCCTCGTCCTCCTGCAATGGCAGGACAGCCACCTTGACCTGTTCCCTCAGGAGACCTGGGCCGACATCAGAAAGAACCTGCTGAGCCACCGAAGAGCGCAGGGAGACGGCGGCGCCTATCTGAGACGCATCACGTCCAGCGCTTTCGAGGTGGAACCGGACAATCACGGACGGATCCGCATTCCGGCCTGGCTCAGGGAGCAGGCCGGACTGGAGGACACCGTTCTTTTCGTGGGGGCCCTGGACCGCATCGAACTGTGGAACCCGGCCCGATTCGAGGAAGACCTGCGAGAGCCGGACCCGGAAGACGACCGCTTCGCTGCCCAGATCTTCGGTTAACGGGGGATCCCCATGCACGGCCCGGCATACCATCGCGCTGTTCTCGTGGACCAGGTCATGGAGCACCTCCTGGGCGAGGCGGGACTGTACCTCGACGGCACGGTCGGGGGAGGGGGGCACGGCGCCGCGCTGCTGGCGCGCTGTCCGGAGTGCCGCCTCCTGGCGGTGGACCGCGACCGGGAGGCCCTGGCGGCGGCGCGCGCGCGGCTGGCTCCCTTTGGGGACCGGGTCCGGTTCGCGCACATCTCCTTCCGTGACGCGGGAGAGGACGCGGAAGTCCGCGCCGAGGGGCTGGCGGGAGCGTTGCTGGATCTCGGCGTGAGTTCACACCAACTGGACACCGACGAGCGCGGGTTCACGATGCGCCGTGGGGCCGCCCTCGACATGAGGATGGATACGGGGGAGGAATTCACCGCGGCCGCATTTCTCTCGTCCGCGACCCGGGCCGAGCTGTTGGCGGCGTTCAGGGCCGGAGAGGCGCCCCGCGCGGCCGCCCTCGCCGCGCGCATTGCCCGGCGCCGCGCGGCCAGCCCCCTGCGGACCAGCGACGACCTCGTGGCAGTCCTCGAGGCGGTGCTCGGCCGCCGGGCCGGCCACGCCGAGAAGGCGCGTCTCTTCCAGGCGCTCCGAATCCGCGTGAACGGAGAAATCGAAGCGCTCGAGGAGGGCCTCCCCGCCATCCGCGACGCGCTTCGTCCGGGCGCCACCTTCGTCATCATCGCCTATCACTCCGTCGAAGACCGCGTGGTGAAGCGGGCCTTTCGGGATTGGAGCGATCCGTCACGGGGTCTGCCGCGCCGGTTGCCGGTGCGTGCCGAGGAGCTTCAGGCGCTGGGATCGGTCGTCACGCGGAAACCCGTGATGCCCGGCGAGGACGAGATCGCGGCCAACCCCAGGGCGCGGCCCGCACGGCTCCGAGCCTGGAGGTGCGCAACATGACCGTCAGGGGCAGGATGGGCCGGGTCGTACTGGTGCTGACGCTGTACGCGGCCGCGCTGACGGTGGTGGCGTGGCGTCAGTCCACCACGCGGGAAACGATGGAGGAGATCGACCGTCTGTCGCGCGAACTGGCCGTCGCGGCCGACGAGCGGGAGGAGCTGGCACGTGGCCTGCTCGGCCTGGAGCAGCGCCCGTGGGTGGTCGCCGAAGCGGGCCGGCGCCTGGGACTACGTCCTCCCCGCGAAGAGGAACTGGTGTTCACGTCGGGAGGATCGCAATGACCGGCGTGCGTGAACCCGGTGAGAGAGCACTTCGCCCGCGGCGCAGGTTCCTGCTGGTGTCGTGGCTGCTGGTGGCGGCGGTCCTGATCGCGCGCGCCGTCGAGGTCCAGCTCGTCGAGCGCGCCGCCTGGGCGGCCGAGGCACTCGCGCAGCACGAAAAGAGCAGGGTGGTGCCGCCGGCGCGTGGACGGATCCTCGACCGCAACGGTGGCGAGCTGGCGGTCAGCCACATGCGGGCCAGGGTCGGGATCTCGCCGCGAGAGATCGTGGACCGGGAGGCTGTCGTCTCCAGACTCGTCGAGCACCTGGGCGTGCGCGCGGCCACGGCGCGGCGCGTGTCCGCCGGGACCGACTCGTGGAACGTTGTCCCGGGCCGGTACTCCATGACGCAGGTCGAGGGGCTGCGAGGCCTCAAGGGAGTCTACCTGGAGGACGAACCGAGTCGTCTGTATCCCCTCGACGGTTTGGCCCGGGGCTTGCTTGGTGTGGTGCAGGATGGCGTCGGCAGGGGAGGAATCGAGCAGTCCATGGATTCGGTGTTGGCCGGACGGAACGGAAGGGAGATCGTCGTGCGCGACAGTCGTGGCCGGGTGGTTCCCGGGCAGGTCGTGGTCGTGCAGGCCCCGGTCGCGGGCCGGGACGTGGTGCTGACGATCGACCAGGATCTGCAGGCGATCGCCGAGGAGATGCTGGTCGCCGCCATCGACTCGACCGGTGCGAGGGGTGGTGACATTGTGATCACCGATCCCGGCACGGGCGAGATCCTGGCGCTGACCTCGGTGGTGGAAGGCTCGAACGCCGCTCTGTCGGCCGTCAACGCCACGTACGAACCGGGCTCTACGATCAAGCCCTTCACGACAGCGGCGCTCTTGCGCTACGGAGTCGCGTCGCTCTCGGACTCGGTGGACACCGGTAACGGGTCCTGGCGGACCGAGGGACGCCTGATCAGGGACATCGGCGGCGGCGGCTGGCTGACGCTTCACGAGGTGATCAGGGAATCGTCGAACGTGGGGATCGCCAAGTTCGCCGGCCTCATGTCCAGCGGGCAGCAGTACACGAGCCTCCGCGACTTCGGATTTGGGACACCCACGGGCATTCCGCTCCCGGGCGAGGCATCCGGCGTTCTGCGGCGGCCGGAGCACTGGACTCCGATGTCGTCCCATTCGCTGTCCTTTGGCTATGAACTGTCGGTCACGCCGGTTCAGATGGCGATGGCCTTTGGCGCGCTCGCCAACGACGGGTTGCTCATGGAGCCCACGCTCATCCGCGAGGTGCGCGACCATGACGGGACGCCCGTTCGACTGGGCCGGCCGCGCCCGGTGCGCCGTGCGGTACCGCCGTCGGTTGCGGACGCGCTGACGCCGGTGCTGGTGGATGTGGTGGAGGAGGGCACCGGAACGCGCGCCCGCATGTCGACGTTCCGGCTGGCCGGAAAGAGCGGAACGACGCGCGCCACGGGTGCGGACGGGCGCTACGAGCACGAAAAGGGCGCCTATTTCGCCTCCTTCGGAGCCATCTTTCCGGCCGACGATCCGCAACTGCTCTTCTTCGTCAGGCTGGACCGTCCGCAAGGTGCCTACTACGGCGGCGAAACGGCGGCTCCCCTGACCCGCGCGACGCTCGAGACCCTCCTCTCGGCCCGGCAGGCGCCCATCGACCGGAGAGCCCTCGCGCTCGCGGCCCGTCAGGTGCCGTCCCAACCCGCCCCCGCTCCCCTGGTACGCTTCGCGGCCGCGATCGATGAGGCGCCGGTGGACACCTGGCCCGCCTCTCCGGCACCTGAAGGCAACCACGGCGCGATGACGGTTCCCGTGCTGGAAGGCGCGTCCGTCAGGGTGGCGCTGCGCAGGCTCCACAAGCTCGGACTGCGGGTTCGGCTCGAGGGGGGCGGGGTGGTGCGCGCGACCGTTCCCGGCCCTGGCGAGGTGATCGCTGCCGGTGACACGATCCGGGTACTCACGCGGGAGGCTCGTTTGGTTGCGGACGCGCCCGAGGCACCGGGGCGGGGAGGGTGACCGTGTCCGTGTCCCAGGTGGTGGCCGCGCTGGAGGGTGCAGGAGTCGCCGTCGGACCGGTGATGCCGGCAGACGGCGCCGTGCAAGGGGTGAAGGTCGCGGGTGTTCAGCAGGACTCCCGCCGGGTCACGCCAGGCGACCTCTTCGTGGCCTGGTGCGGTGCCGTTCACGACGCGCACGACTACGTGGCCGGGGCCGCGGCCGCCGGGGCTGCGGCGGCGATCGTGGAAAGGCCCGTACCCGGTGCACCGCTGCCCCAGATCCAGGTCGACAACGCCCGCCTGGCCGCGGCCGTCGCCTCCGGCTTCGTCGCGGGATCTCCCTGGCGCGACCTCGACGCGGTCGGCGTCACCGGAACCAACGGCAAGACCACGACCGCCCTGCTGCTGCGGGGCCTGCTCGCGCACCGGGCGCCCACCGCGGCGATCGGCACGCTGGGCGTTACAGGCCCCGACGGACGCGTCCAGCAGGGGACCGAGGGACTGACGACACCAGGGCCGGTGCAACTGTCCGGCTGGCTCTCCTCGCTGGTGCGCGCGGGCGTTTCCCGGGTCGTCCTCGAGAGCTCGTCGCACGCGCTGGACCAGTTCCGCCTGGACGGCCTCCGCTTCGACGTGGCCGCCTTCACCAACCTCACACGCGACCACCTGGACTATCACGGCACGCTCGAGAGCTACCTGGCCGCGAAGGCGCGCCTGCTCGAACTCGGCAAGGCGGGGTGCACCGCGGTGATCAACGCCGACGACCCCGCATGGAACACGCTCCGGCCGCGCGGACCCGTCATCAGCTACGGGCTCGGTCCGGCCATGCTCCGTGCCCTCGACCTGCGCATGTCCGTGCGGGGATCGTACTTCGACCTCGAGTGGAACGGTTGCAGCGTACCGGTGACGCTGCCGCTGCCGGGCGCTTTCAACGTCTCCAACGCGCTCTGCGCGGCGGCGTGTGCGCTAGCGCTCGGGCACACGCTCGAAGATGTCGCCGGCGGGCTGGGCGAGGCGGCTCCGGTCGCGGGGCGGCTGGAGTTCGTGGTGCGGGAGCCCTTCCAGGTGCTGATCGATTTCGCCCATACGCCGGACGCCCTCGAGAAGGTGCTTGCCGCCATGCGACCCCTCGTGTCCGGCCGCCTCATCGTGGTCTTCGGCGCGGGCGGGGACCGGGATCCCGTCAAGCGCCCCGCCATGGGAGCCGCCGTCGCGCGTTACGCCGACCTCGCCGTCGTCACCTCGGACAACCCGCGCACCGAGGACCCGGCGGCCATCGTCGCGCAGGTGTCCGCGGGCGTCTCGGGGTGCGACTCGGTGGAGATCGTGGGCCGGCGGGAGGCCATCCATCGCGCTCTGGACGCGGCGGCCCCCGGCGACACCGTGCTGCTCGCCGGGAAGGGGCACGAGACCTACCAGGTCGTGGGCACCGAAAAACGGCCCTTCGACGAGCGCCGCATCGTGCTCGACCACCTGGAAACGCGGGCGGCCGGATGAGCGCGGCCACCTTCCGCTGGAACGACGCGTCGGTGCGGCGCGCCCTGGGGCTGCCCGGCGGCGATCCCGCCCGCCTCTACCGCGACATCTCCACCGATACGCGCACCCTGGGTCCCGGTGATGTATTCGTCGCGCTCGAGGGGGAACGCTTCGACGGCCACGCCTTTGTGCCGAAGGCGGTCGCGGCGGGGTGCGGGGCGGTGGTGTCGCACCGGGATCCGGGCGACTGCGCGGTCCCGGTCTACCACGTCGCTGACACGCTGACGGCGCTGGGCGACCTGGCGCTGCATCGGCGCGAACAGGTGGACATTCCCGTGGTGGGGATCACCGGCTCGTCGGGCAAGACGACGGTCAAGGACATGACTGTGCGCGCCCTTTCGCGGAGCTACGACGTGCACGGCACCCGGGGCAACGAGAACAACCGGGTAGGCGTGCCCCTCACCATCCTGTCGATGCCGGAACTCACGACCGCGCTGGTCCTGGAAATGGGAACCAACGAGCCCGGCGAGATCGCCGAACTGGCCCGGATCGCGCGCCCCACGGTGGCCGTAGTGACGACCGTTTCGGAAACACACATTGAGCGCCTGGGGGATCTGCGCGGCGTGCTTGCCGAGAAGCTCGACCTGATACGCGCGCTCGGCCCGCTGGGCACGGCCATCGTCGGCGACGACCCCGCCGAACTGTCCGACCAGGCGCGCGCGCTCCGTCCGGATGTCGCGGTGGGCGGATCGACGAACCGCGCGGATCCGGATCTCCGCCCGGAAGAGGGGTACGGAGGCCTGGACGGCATGCACGGATTCACCTGGGAGGGCCACCCCGTCACGTTGCGGATCCCGGGCTCCCACAACGTCGACAACGCGCTCATGGCGCTCGCCGTCGCCCGCGCGCTCGATGTCCCCGCGGACGAAGCGGCGGCGGGCGTCTCGGAAGTGTGGCCGGGCGCGCTGCGGGGAGAGGTCCGGGAGGTGGGCGGGCTCACACTTCTGGTCGATTGCTACAACGCCAACCAGGCCGGCGTATTGGCCGCTGTCTCCGCCCTGGCGGCGATGGGTGACGAGGGACGCTGGGTGGCGGTTCTGGGCAGCATGCTCGAACTCGGCGAACGGTCCGCGGCGATCCACCGGCGGACGCTCGGCGTGATTCTGGTGAGCAAGCTGGACCTGTACATCCTGACGGGCGCCTTCGCACGGGCCGCGAGGCACTTCGAGGACGACCGGATCGTGGTGATCGAGGAGCTGCGGGAGCTGGCCTGGCGTCTCCCGCGCTTGGTCCAGCCCGGGGACAAGATCCTCCTCAAGGCTTCGCGCGGCGTGCGCTTCGAGCGGCTGATTCCGGTCCTCGAGTCCTACCACGGGGAAGCGAGGGCGGTCTGATGCTCTACCACCTCCTCCCCAGCCTCGAAGATCTCCACATCGTCTTCAACCTCTTCAACTACATCACCGTGCGGGCCGCCGGGGCGATGGCGATGTCGCTGGTGCTGACGCTGCTGCTCGGCCGCCGCGTCATCGCCTGGCTCAAGAGTCGCGACATCGTCGATGTCCCCGGGAGGAACGGGCACCAGGACGGGAGCAGGAACGGTGCCAAGGCCAACATGGGGGGGCTGTTGATCGTCGGTGTGGCCACGCTCTCGACGCTGCTGTGGGCGGAGCTGGCGAACTCCTACATTGTGATTGCCCTGGTGGTCATGCTGTGGATGGGGATGCTGGGATTCCTGGACGACTACCTGAAGGTGGTGCGACGCACCCCGAAGGGCCTGGTCGAGCGCTACAAGTGGGCCGGGTCGATCGGTCTGGGGCTGGCCCTGGGACTGTACCTGGTGCTCAGCGCCCCCGAGTCCGCGGTCGGCGCCACGACCACCAACCTGCCCGTCTTCGACGAGTGGCAGCTGGTCTTCACCGCGCCGGCCTACCTGGTGTGGGTCACGGTGGTGCTCAACGGTGCCACCCACTCGGTCAACATGACCGACGGGCTCGATGGCCTGGCGCCGGGACTGGCGGCGATCGCCACGGGCGCCTTCGGTGTCTTCGCCTACGTGATCGGGCGCGTGGACACCTCGGCGTATCTGGGGCTGTTCTACCTGCCGGGCGCCGGCGAGCTGGCCGTCTTCGCCGCCGCGATCACCGGCGCCGCGCTGGGATTCCTGTGGTACAACGCGCAACCCGCACAGGTGATCATGGGCGACACCGGGTCGCTTGCTCTTGGCGGTGCGCTGGGCGCCATGGCCGTGCTGCTCAAGGCCGAGCTGCTGCTGCTGGCCGTGGGCGGCGTCTTCGCGGCCGAGGCGGCCTCGGTGATCATCCAGCGGCGGTACTTCAAGTACACGAAACGGCGCTACGGCGAAGGCCGGCGCGTCTTCAGATGTGCCCCCATCCACCACCACTTCCAGATGGTCGGATGGAAGAACGAGCAGGTCGTGGTCCGGTTCTGGATCCT
>LXNI01000986.1_pt1 | contig 28272 bp, 22 predicted proteins | sample 809091 | NCBI WGS metagenome assembly LXNI01 (sample SAMN04870527, study PRJNA318959) | sponge metagenome | biome: 01000161; feature: marine sponge reef; material: water | host: Sarcotragus foetidus | place: Greece: Milos, Mediterranean Sea | collected 2013-05-29 | depth 5-7 m | reverse complement strand
GGGCGCGCGGCGATACCGTCGAGATTTTCCCGGCCCATCTGGAGGACCGGGCGTGGCGCCTGTCCCTTTTCGGCGACGAGATCGAGAGCATCCGGGAGTTCGATCCGCTGACCGGCGAAAAGATGGAGCCGCTGGACGATATCGTCGTCTTCGCGAACAGCCATTACGTGACGCCGAAGCCGACGCTGCGCCAGGCGATCGCCAGCATCAAGATCGAACTGAAGCAGCGGCTCGCCGAGCTGAACGCCGAGGGCAAATTGCTGGAAGCCCAGCGCCTCGAACAGCGCACGACCTACGATCTGGAAATGCTGGCCGCGACCGGCTCGTGCAACGGGATCGAGAATTACTCCCGCTATCTGACCGGCCGCGCGCCCGGCGAGCCGCCGCCGACCCTGTTCGAATACCTGCCGAAGCACGCCATCGTCTTCATCGACGAGAGCCACATCACCGTGCCGCAGCTGCACGGCATGTACCGGGGCGATTTCGCCCGCAAATCGGTCCTCGCCGAGTTCGGCTTCCGCCTGCCCTCCTGCATCGACAACCGGCCGCTCAAGTTCGAGGAATGGGACGAGATGCGGCCGGAGACCGTGTTCGTCTCGGCCACGCCCGGCGACTGGGAGCTGCAGCAGGCCGGCGGCGTCTTCGCCGACCAGGTGATCCGCCCGACCGGCCTGACCGATCCGGTCGTCGAGATCCGGCCGGTCGAGAGTCAGGTCGACGATCTGATCCACGAGGCCAAATTGCGCGCCGGGCGCGGCGAGCGGGTGCTGGTGACCACGCTCACCAAGCGGATGGCCGAGGATCTGACCGAATATCTCCACGAATCCGGGGTCAAGACCCGCTACATGCATTCGGACGTCGATACCCTGGAGCGGATCGAGATCATCCGCGACCTGCGCCTCGGCGTGTTCGACGTGCTGGTCGGCATCAATCTGCTGCGCGAGGGGCTGGACATTCCCGAGGTCTCGCTGATCGCGATCCTGGATGCGGACAAGGAGGGCTATCTGCGCTCCCGCACCTCGCTGATCCAGACCATGGGCCGGGCGGCGCGCAACATCGACGGCCGGGCGATCCTCTATGCCGACCACATGACCGATTCGATGAAGGCGGCGATCGAGGAGACCAACCGGCGCCGGGAGAAGCAGCAGACCTTCAACGCCGAAAACGGCATCACGCCGGAATCGATCCGCAAGGAAATCGCCGACATTCTCGAAAGCGTCTACGAGCGCGACCGGGTGACGGTCGAGACCGGCGACGCCGGCAAGTCGCACCTGATCGGCCACAACCTGAAGGGCTATCTGGAAGAGCTGGAAACCCGGATGAAGGAGCACGCGGCCAATCTGGAATTCGAGGAGGCCGCCCGGCTGCGCGACGAACTGCGCCGGCTCGAAGCCGAAGACCTCGGCCTCAGTCCGTCCGCCAGCCTGGAGAACCGCGCCCAGCGCGCCAAGGCCCTGCTCGAGCGCAGCGGCGGCCGGCCCGGCGGCGACAAGCGGACGCCGAGGAGGGGCCGCGGCAAATACGGAAGAGGCCGGCGCGGGCCGTAGGCTGTGCGAAAAGCGCCCCTCGATACGGCGCGCAAGCGCGCCTACTCGGGATGAGGGGCGTCTTTAGGGTTTTCCCATTGCTACAACGTCCCCTCACCCTGAGTAGCCGCCGCAGGCGGCGTATCGAAGGGCAGGCCGTATCGAAACGCGGGTCGTTGGGAAATTTGGCGGCCGGCGGCGCCTCAGTCGTACTGGCCCTGGACGTATTTCTGCATCTCCTCGACCTCTCGCGTCGCTTCGGCCAGGCGGTATTTGACGACGTCGCCGATCGAGATCATGCCGGCCAGCTTTCCGCCCTCCATGACTGGCAGATGGCGGAAGCGCCCCTGGGTCATTATCTCCATGGCCTGGGCGATGGTGGCGCCGGGAACCGTCGTGGTGACGCCGCGGGTCATGAGCTGCGAGACCGGCCCGTCGAGGCATTCGGCACCGAAGGTCGCGAGGCCCCGGACGATATCCCGCTCGGACAGGATGCCGGCAATGCCCGCCTCGCCGTCTAGAACGAGTAGCGAGCCGATCTTGCGCCCGGTCATTTCGCTGGCGGCCTTGGCGACCGTCATGTCCGGCGTGCCGGAATGGATAACATTGCCCTTGGTGCGCAGGATATCCGAAACGAACATGGCCGGTCCTCCGATAGCGTAATACGGCAAGGCGGCTTTCGCCGCCCGCTATGGTCGCTCCGCCGCAGTTGCAAGGCAAGGGCGCGGTTAAGCTCTCAACTCTCGCCGTATCGCGATTTCATGCCGCCTTCGCCGCCCGCAGCGCCTGCCAGATGCCATGGGGCGTCGCCGGCATAGGCAGGGCGTCGACACCGGCGGGCCGCACCGCGTCCAACAGCGCGATCATGGTGCAGGCCAGGCCGCCGACGCAGCCGGCCTCGCCGGCGCCCTTGATGCCGAGCGGGTTGGTCTTGGTGAGCGTCGGGCTCGATTCGACCTCGATGAACGGCATGTCGTCGGCTCGCGGCAGGGCGTAGTCCATGAAGGAGCCGGTGACGAGCTGGCCGGCTTCGTCCCAGGCGATGCCTTCCAGCAGGATCTGGCCGGCGCCCTGGACGATGCCGCCCTGAAGCTGGCCCGCCAGCAGCAGCGGGTTCATCACGGTGCCGACATCGTCGACGACGACCCAGTTGAGCAGCGCTGTAACGCCGGTCTCGGGATCGATTTCGACCTCGCAGCAATGGGTGGCGTTCGGAAAGGTCGGCCCCGGATGGCGGAAGCTGGCCGTCGCGCCGAGGCCCGATTCGAGGCCGCCGGGAACGCGGAGGAAATGGCTCGCCATCGCCGCGACCTCGGCGATGCTGATCGAGCGGTCGGTGCCGGCGACGGAGAAGACGCCGTCGTCGAAGGCGATATCCTCCGCGGCGGTCTCGAAATGGTGCGCGGCGAGGGACTTGCCCTTCTCGATCACGCGTTCGCTCGCCAGCCGGATCGCGCCGCCGCCCAGGCCCGACGAGCGCGAGCCGAAGGTGCCGTGGCCGTGGCGCACGATATCGGTATCGCCCTGGACGAAGCGCACCTGCTCGAACTCGACACCGAGCGTGTCGCACAGCAATTGCCGGAACACCGTCTCGTGGCCCTGGCCGTGGGAGAAGGTACCGACGGTCAGCGTCACGCCGCCGTCGGCGTCGAAGCGGATTTCCGCCCCTTCGTCGCCCAGGCCGGCGGATTGTTCGATGGCGTTGGTCATGCCGAAGCCGCGCAGCCGGCCGCGGAAGGCGGCCTCCTGCCGGCGCGCCTCGAAGCCGGCATAGTCGGCGGCGGCCAGCGCCTTGTCCATGTTGGCTTCGAACCGGCCGCAATCGTAGGTGTATTGCAGGCCGGTCTTGTAGGGCATGGCGTCTTCGGGGATCAGGTTGCGCCGGCGCAGTTCCACCCGGTCGAAGCCCAGTTCCGCCGCCGCCTTCTCGACCAGCATTTCGCAGATATAGATCGCCTCCGGCCGGCCGGCGCCGCGATAGGGGCCGATCGGGCAGGTGTTGGTGAACACGGCCGTGACATCGACCGAGGCGGCGCCGGTCCGGTACATGCCGACGATGGCGCCCATGTTGCCGAAGGTCGGCAGCGGGCCGAAAAAGCTGCAATAGGCGCCGAGCGCCGCCACGGACTTCACGCGCACGGCCAGGAAATCGCCGTCTTCGTTGAGCGCCAGTTCGCCGACCGGGCGGCTGTCGCGGCCGTGATCGTCGACCAGGAAATGTTCGCTGCGGTCGCCGTTCCATTTGACCGGCCGGCCGGCCTTCTTCGCCGCCCATACGACCAGCGCCATCTCGGGGAACAGGCCGCCGCGCAGGCCGAAACCGCCGCCCATATCGGGGCTGACCAGCCGCAGCTTTGCGATCGGCACTTTCAGCGCATATTGGGCGAGCAGGTTGCGGTTGTCGTGCGGGCCCTGGGTGCCGGTCCACAGGGTGTAGCGGTCGGCGACAGGATCGTATTCGCCGAGCGCCGCGCGCGGCTCCATCGGGTTCTGGGCCAGCCGGCCGATCGGCAGGTCGGCGGAGACGACATGGGCGGCCGACCGGAAAATGGCGTCGACCGCTTCGAGATCGCCCATGGTCTGGCGGAAGCAGACATTGTCGCCCAGGTCCGGCCACACCAGCGCGGCATCGGGGTCGACCGCGTCCGGCGTTTCGATCACCGCCGGAAGTTCTTCGTAATCGACTTCGATCAGTTCCGCCGCGTCGCGGGCCTGGGCCACGGTTTCGGCGACGACGAAGGCGACCGGGTCGCCGACGAACTTGACCGCCCCGGCGGCGAGCGGCGGCCGGTAGGGTTCGTGGATCGGCGACCCGTCCGGCCGTTTGAGCGGCAGCAGGATCGGCGCCAGCGATGCGATGACGCCGAGGCCATCGGCCTGCCAGTCGTCATGGGTCAGCACCGCCAGCACGCCGGGCGCGGCCCGCGCTGCCGTGCAATCGATGCCGGCGATGCGGGCGTGGGCGTGGGGCGAGCGCAGGACATGGCCGCGGGCCTGGCCGGGGCGGTTGAGATCGTCGGTATATCGCCCGTTGCCGCGCAGCAGTCGCGGGTCTTCGTAGCGCGGCACGCTCTGTCCCAGGCCGAATTTCATGCTCCGCTCCCCGTCTCTGGCATCGCCGGTCTCAAAACGCTGCGGATGTTAGTCGCGCGCCGCCGCCGGTGAAAGGCCGAAGGGGCAATCCGGTCATGGCGACCGGGCATACCGGCTCCGCAACCACCGGGACGCGGCCGCCGTCCGCCGGATCGCCGATGCCGGTGACGTGCCGCCCGGTCGCAGCTGTCCCGTTCGCCGCCCCGCAAACGCCCGCAGCGGCGGCCGAAGCCGGGCCGGCCCGGCGCGTCGGCGCCGAAGCGCCGACGGAAGCCGGAATCGCCTCTCCTCCGGCTCCCTTCCCGCCGGCCCCGCCGTTGACATGCTGCGTGTTTTGCAGGCAATCTATGTATACACACAGTAAGGAATACCGGACTTCCGGCCCATGTTGCGGGCCAGGGGAATCAGTTCCTCCGGAGACTTGGATGTGCCAACCTGTATGCAGATCGTCGACGGGACGGTCCGGCCTTTCGGAACCGGATCGTCAGGGATATCGATGCTGCTGAACATCCGTCGTGCCGGACGCCCTGTTTCGTTCGAGATTGCTGGCGGGAACCCGACCGGGGCGGCCTGTAGCCGGGCCAACGGAATGGCCGGTCCGGATTTTCGGTGCAAGCGGCCGCATCGAGAACGAGATTTGCGAACGAAGAACAGTATCAGTCTCCAGGCGAATTCGATCGCCATGACACAAAAGAGGGAGAGTAGTAATGAACATTCGTAGAATTAACCGATCGATCCTCGGTGCAGTGCTCGGAGGCGCTGTCTGCCTGGGTACGGTGACGGCCGCCGACGCTGCCGACAGAGTGCGCTGGAAAATGGGAAGCTTCTTTCCCAGCAAGCTCATCCAGCTCGGCTCGCTCGGAAAGAGCCTGGTCGGCAAGGTCGACGGTGCGTCCGGCGGGAAGTTCAAGATCCAGTTCACAGAGCCCGGCGCGCTGATTCCGCCCAAGGAATGTTTCGACGCCGTGAGCGCCGGTTCGGTCGACGCCTGCTGGTCGACTCCCGGTTACTGGTATGGCCGCGACCCGGCGTTTGCCCTGTTCGCTGCGGTTCCGTTCGGTCCGCCCGCCGGCGAGTATATGGCCTGGTACTACTATGGCGGCGGCAAGAAGATGTTCGAGGCGCTATACGCCCCGCATGGCATCCATACCGTCCTGTGCGGTGTGATTGCGCCTGAAGGTTCGGGCTGGTTCCGCAAGGAAATAAACACGCTCGCCGACTTGAAGGGCCTCAAGATGCGTTTCTTCGGACTCGGGGCCAAGGTCATGCAGAAGCTCGGCGTGTCGACGCAGTTGATCGCCGGCGCCGACATCTATCCTGCGCTGGAGCGCGGCACCATCGATGCGACGGAATTCTCCATGCCTGCGATCGATCTGGACTTGGGTTTCTATCAGGTTGCCAAACACGCCTATTTCCCCGGCTGGCATCAGCAGTCGACCCTGTTCGACATCATGATCAACAAGAAGAAATGGGATGCGCTGTCGAAACAGCACAAGACCATCCTCGATATGGCCTGCGGCGACAATATGCGTGAGGGCCTCGCCGAAGGCGAGGCGATCCAGGGCAAGGCGCTGAAGGAGCTGATCAAGAAGGGCGTAAAGATCCACAAATGGTCGCCCGAGATCCTGAATGCGCTTAAAGCCGCATGGCTGGAAGTCGTCGAAGAGGACAGAGCCAGGAGCGAAAACTTCAAGAAGGTCTGGAAATCCTATTCCGATTTCCGGGCAGAGTACAAAGTCTGGTCCGATCTGGGATATCTGAAATAGATCCCAGCCGGTTCATTGCGGTAAAATCCTGCTCCGTGCGCTACTTCGTTTAGCGCACGGAGCAACTATTTGCGCCACAGTAACCTCCGTGAACGCATGTTGATTCTGTACCGCTTTAGCGATCGCCTCGGTCGCTTTGTCAGTCTTGTCGGCTCGCTGGTGGCCTGGCTGAGCGTGCTGCTTATCGTGGTCATCGTGTTCGACGTGATCACGCGCCGGTTTCTCGTGCTCGGCTCGACCAAGCTGCAGGAGCTCGAATGGCACCTGCATGCCGTGCTGTTCCTGTTGTGCATCGGGTGGGGGTATATGAAGGACTCCCATGTGCGCATCGAAATTTTGCATGAACGGCTGCCGCGCAAGGCGCAACTGTGGATCGAGTTGCTGGGCTGCCTGTTCTTTCTCATTCCATATTGCGTGGTCGTTTTCTATCACGGCATCGACTGGTGGGAGAAATCCTGGAACCTGGGAGAAATGTCGGATTCGGCAACCGGATTGCCGCACCGCTGGATCGTCAAGGCCTTTCTGCCGATCGGAATTGTGTTTATCTTCCTGGCCGCGGTCAGCGTATTTCTGCGCAAGTTCGTCGAAATATTCGGTTCATCGGCCCTTCCGGAGACGGCCAGTGAAGAGCCCGCACCGAGCCCGGCGAGGGAGCTGCTATGATCGATTTTTTTATCGATTATATGCCGCTCTTCATGTTCGCGGCTCTCGGATGCCTTCTGTTCACCGGCTACCCCGTTGGAGCCATTCTGGGTGGCGTCGGGCTCGGCTTCGGCTTCATCGGTATCGCGTTCGGCGTTTTTGCCGAGATCGAATTCTTCAATATCGTCTCGCGCATCTGGGGCGGAATTGCCGACAATCAGGTGCTCATTGCCATCCCCATGTTCATTTTCATGGGGACGATGTTCGAAAAAAGCGGAGTCGCCAGAGACCTTCTGCATTGCCTGCAGGTCCTGCTGTACAGGGTTCCCGGGGGCCTGGCGCTGTCGGTGACCGCGATGGGCGTCATCATGGCGGCAATGACGGGAATCATCGGCGCTTCGGTGGTCATGATGACCATCATGGCCCTGCCCGTGATGCTGGAGCGCAAATACAACACGCCCCTGGCGACCGGGACGATCGCGGCATCCGGCACGCTCGGCGTGCTGATTCCCCCAAGCATCATGCTGGTCATCATGGGGGAACTCCTCGGCCGGTCCGTCGGCAATCTGTTTGTCGCGGCTTTCTTTCCGGGCCTGTTACTTGCCGGCCTGTATCTGATCTACATCACGACGCTTTGCAGCCTGCGGCCCAAGCTGGCGCCGCCCTTGCCGCGTGAACTGGGCCCGTCGAGCAACCGGGAACTGATCGGCCTTCTCTTGCGCGGCTTCCTCCCGGCGATCTTCCTGATCTTCATGGTCCTCGGTTCGATTATCCTCGGTTGGGCAACGCCGACCGAGGCCGCCGGGATGGGCGCACTGGGAGCCATTTTGCTCGCGGCGCTGAACCGGCGGCTGACCTTCAGTTTGCTGCGCGAGGTCGTTGAGCGGTCGATGCTCACCAACGCCATGATATTCTTTATTTTTATTGGCGCGACCGCGTTTTCCTACACGTTCCGTTCTCTGGGCGGCGACGACATCGTCATCGGCCTGGTCGACAGCGCCGGCCTCGGGTCGTGGGGAATTCTTTTCATCCTGATGGCGATCGTTTTCTTTCTGGGTTTTTTCTTCGACTGGATCGAGATCACGTTAATCGTCATCCCGGTGTTTGCGCCGATTGTCGAACTGCTCGACTTCGCCGGCCATGTATCCAAGCTGGATGTCGTCTATTGGTTTGCCATCTTGCTTGCGGTGAATCTGCAAACGTCTTTCCTGACCCCGCCGTTCGGGTTTGCACTGTTTTATATGAAGGGCGTGGCCCCACCCGAAGTAAAAATCCAGCAGATTTACACTGGCATTATTCCATTTGTGCTCCTGCAACTGACCGGATTGGCGCTTATTATGGCATTTCCGGAAATCGCCATGTGGCTGCCGAGACAGCTGCTCAATTGAGCCGATCCTAGGACGCAGCCACCGGATCGGGCCTTCGGCCGGCCCACGGTCTGGCTGCCTCGAACGCGGCGGCGGCGCGGAAGATGTCTTCCTCGTGCAGGATTTTCGAAACCATCTGCATGCCCACGGGCAGGCCGTCCCGGGTCCATCCCGCGGGCACGGAAGCGGCAGGCTGGCCGGTCAGGTTGAACGGATAGGTGTAGTAGACCCAGGACACGATGTTGCGGTCGGGCAATTCCGGGGGCGCGTCGCAGTTCACGTCGAACGCCGGGACGGGAAGCGTCGGCGTCAGGAGCAGATCGTAGTCCTCGAAGAAGGCGCGCATCTTCTCGCGGAAGTCGTAGCGCTGGAAAACCTTGCCGTAATACTCGTCCAATTCCTGGTCGAGGGCGCCGGCGAGAACGTCGGCAACCGCCGGGTCGAGCAACTCGGGCGTGTTGGCCAGCACGTCCTTGAGGCGCGTTCCGACGCCGGCGTAGAACTCCGCCATCCAAATGGGGAGAGGGTCCTCGTCCATGACCTGTTCGACCAGGTCCACGGTGCAGCCGAGATCCTCGAACACCCTGACGGCATCCTCGACGATCCTCACGACCTCTTCGGTCGGCTCCGCATAGCCGAGCGTCGGGCTCCACGCCAGGCGCATCCCTCGGACCGGACGCTCGCAGGCGCCCAAAAAGTCAGGCACGGGCTGTGCGACGCCGAACGGGTCGCGGCGATCGTGACCGGCGACAGCGCTCAGCAGGAGCGCCCCGTCGCGCACCGTCCGCGCCAGCGGGCCGACATGCGCCAGGGTCGGCGTCGCGCTCGCCGGGAAAACCCCGACGCGCGCGAATTGCGCCTTGATGCCGAACAGGCCGCTGAACGAGCTCGGGATGCGGACGGACCCGCCACCGTCGGTCCCCAGTGCGAACGGCGTGATCCCGGCGGCAACGCTGGTCGCCGCGCCGCAGCTCGATCCGCCGGGCGTCTTGGCGAGGTTCCAGGCGTTGGGCGTGACCCCGGTGAGCGGGCTGTCGCCGACTGCCTTGCAGCCGAACTCGCTGGTCGTGGATTTGCCGACGATGCAGCCGCCCTGCTGCCGCACCCGGCCGACCGAGGGCGCATCGACCGACGCGACATTGTCCGCCATCGCCCGGGAGCCGAAGGTCAGCTTCAGGCCCTCGGCGGCGATCAGATCTTTCACCGAGACCGGCAGGCCGTGAAGGAGCCCGAGCGGCTCTCCGGACATTACGGCCGCTTCGGCCTGCCTTGCGGCATCGAGGGCCAGGTCGGGCGAGGTCTGGACGAAACAGTTGAGCGTCGGCTCCAGCCCGGACATCCGCTCGAGGCACGACTCGACGAGTTCGACCGGCGAGAATTCCTTCCTCGCTATCCCGTTTCTCAACTCGATCGCCGTCATGAAAGCGAATTGGCTCATCGTTCCTACCCCCTAGGCGGATCGCCCGTCAGATCGAGCCCCTGCCCCGCTCGAACACCGGCGTATCCGACGCCGAGCGGCAGGCTGCGAGGCGTCGTTCGATATCGCCGCCCTTGAGGCCCCGGCCGATCAGGACGAGGCGCGTCTGCGCCTTTCCGCCGGGCCAGTCCTCGGCATGGGTCGGCGGGCTGAAGACCTGCTGCACGCCCTGAAGAATCACCGGGCGGTCGTTGCCGACGAACCGGCACAGGCCTTTCACCCGGTACAGGTCGCCGCCATACTCTTCCGTCAGTTCGACCATCAGTTCCATCAGGCGGTGGTAATCGAGCGGGTGTTCGTCCTCGATGCACACCGCCGATACATCGCCATGATCGTGGTGGCCGTGATCGTGCCCGTGGTCGTGGTCGTGATCGTCGTGGTGCCCGTGATCGTGGTCATGCTCGTGCCCGTGATCGTGGCCGTCTCCGGTCCCGTTGCCGGACCGCCCGGCAGTCTCGACGATCCCGATCCACTCGCCGATCGAACTGTCCTGGATCTTCGGCTCGAACAGGTCGAGATCGAGCAACCTGTCGAGACCGATCGCGGAATGGGTCGTGATTTCCTTGACCGAATACGGATTGAGCCCGCTCACCGCCTCCACGGCCACGCGAAATCCGGTATCGTCGACGAGATCCCGCTTGTTGAGGATCAGCTTGTCGGCGATCGCCACCTGTTTCCGGGCTTCGTCGTTGGCTTCGAGCTGGCCGCCGACATGCTTCAGGTCCACCAGCGTGATGATCGCATCCAGCCGATAGGACAGGTTCAATTGCATATCGGTGTAGAGCAGTTGGGCAAGCGGTGACGGATCGGCAATCCCCGTCGTCTCGACCAGGACCCGGTCGAACTCGATCTGCGGTTCGAGCACGCCGACCCGGCGCATGAACGCCGTGTAGAGGGTCTCGACGAGGTCGTCCTTGCTGGCGCAGCAGATGCAGCCGTTGGTCAGCTCCAGCATGTCGTCCGACGCGCGGGAGATCAGGTCCGAATCGATGCCGATCTCGCCGAACTCGTTGACGATGACGAGGCACTTGCCGCTCCCGGGATCGGCCAGGACGTGGTTGACGAGCGTCGTCTTGCCCGCGCCCAGGAAGCCGGTCACGAAGGTGATCGGCACCCGCGGATCGTCATCCACTGCCGAAGGGTGGACAGACATAGCGTTTCAGCCTTTCACGCCCCACCCCCGCGCCGGCCGAAGCCGGCGCAAGGGCGGGCGCGCTCCCTCCCTCAATCGAGCACGGCCCAGGCCCGCACCGGCGAGCCGCTGCCGTTGTTGATCTTGAGCGGCGGGCCGTAGAACATGAACTCACCCTTGCCGACCAGCTCTTCGAGGTTGATCAGCCATTCGTAGTGCGAGATGCCCCGGTCCCGGCACACGCGGTGGTTCGGGAATTCGTCCCAGGACGGCTTGTCGGTCGACGGCCCCTCGACGCCGTGGAAGGTCGAGTTGCGGTCGGCCAGCCAGTGGGTCGCCTCCGCGGTCAGTCCGGGATTGCTCCAGACCACCTTGACGTCCGGATAGTGGCGGTTGTGCAGGCCGGTGTTCATCAGCACGATATGGCCATCGACCTTCACGCCGGCCTTCGCTTCCGCCTCTTCCATTTCGGCCACGTCGATATCGCCGAGATCGGGAATGTGGGTCATGTCGAAGCAGACGGCCTTCCCCATGAAAATCTCGAGCGGCATCTTGTCGACCGACGCACCGTTCGGATTGACGTGGTAGAACGCGTCCACATGGGTCGCGATATGGTCGATGGTGCCGATGTAGGTGGTGGCGAAGGTCAGCCGGTCTCCCGGTACGCCCAGATCGAACGACTTGGTCTGCTCGTGGGTCAGATGCGGGACGACAACCGGCCGCTGGAACAGCTTGTGGGCCGGCATGTTGTCTTCCAGCGTCAGGGTCAGATCGACAATTTGCGACATTTCTTTCCTCCTTGCTTTCCCAATTAAGGGCTTTCCCAATTAAGGGCTTTCCCGGTTAAGGGCATTCCTGACTGGGTGTTTCCCCTGTTGGGGCGCCGCGCGCTCCGGTGCGGGCCGCCCCCGGTTCCTTCTCAACCTGCTTTCCGCCGCCCCAGGTAGGACTCGATGACCCGCTCGTCGCTGGCCAGTTCCCGGGACGGTCCGCTGAGAAGAATTCTCGAATCCTCCATGACGTAACTTCTGTGGGCATAGCGCAGGGCGACCGTGGCCAGTTGCTCGACCAGCAGGATCGCCAGGCCGTCCCGGTTCAGCTTTTCGATGACCGGGAACAGCGTTTCCAGGACCCGGGGCGCGAGGCCCAGGGACATCTCGTCGATCATGAGTAGGCGGGGCCGCGAGAGCAGGCCGCGCGACAGGGCGAGCATCTGCTGCTCGCCGCCCGAAAGGCTGCCGGCAAGCTGCTGGCGCCGGTCCTTGAGAATCGGGAACAGCGCGAACATGCGCTCCAGGTCCTCCGACACGTCCTTCGACCGGCCGCTGCCGCGCCGCGAGTAGGCGCCGAGGTAGAGATTGTCCTCGACGGTCTGGTCGGCAAAGATCAGGCGGCCTTCGGGAACCATGGACAGTCCGAGCCGGACAATGTCGTAGGACGGCTTGCCCGCGATCGGCTTGCCGCCCAGGACGATCTCGCCGCCCGCCGGTTTGACCACGCCGGCGATGGCCTTCAGGGTCGAGCTCTTGCCCGCGCCGTTGTTGCCGATGATCGAGACATATTCGCCTTCCTCGACCAGCAGCGACACGCCGCGCACCGCCTCGACATGCCCGTAGGTCACGGACAGGTTCTTCACTTCGAGCAGGGCGGCCACGGCTACGCCTCCCCGCCCGCGGGCTCTGCGGGCGCCGGCCCGTTGCCGAAGCCCTGGCTGCCGAAATAGGCCTCGATCACCTTGGGATCGGTCTGCACCTCCTCGGCGCTGCCCGAGGCGATCAGTTCGCCGTAATCGAGCACCGTGACATGATCGGAAATCTCCATGATCAGTTCGACATGGTGCTCGACGATCAGGATAGTGATGCCGCTGGCGGCCAGGTCCCGGACCAGGGCAATCAGGTTCTCGATTTCCGCGTGGGTGAGGCCGGCCGCCGGTTCGTCTAGCAGCAGGAGCCGCGGCGACAGCGCGAGCGCCCGGGCGATCTCCAGTTGCCGCTGATGGCCGAAGGCCAGGTTCTCCGCCTTCTCGTGGGCATAGGCGGAGAGGCCGACATAGCCGAGCAGGTCCATCGCCGCCTGCCGGAAACGCCGCTCGTCCCGCCCGAAGGACGGCAGGCGGCAGATCGTCGAGAAAATGTTGGACCGGTACTCCTTGTGGAAGGCGACGAGGACGTTTTCCAGCACTGTCATTTCCGAAAACAGCTCGGTGTTCTGGAAGGTACGCGCCAGACCCTGGCGGGCGAGCTGATGGCTGCTGAGCCGCGTCGTTTCCTGCCCGAGAAAGGTGATGCTGCCGGAATCCGCGCGGTAGACGCCGGAAATTGCGTTGAGGAAGGTGGACTTGCCGGCGCCGTTTGGCCCGATCAGCGCGTGGATCTTACCCGAGTCGACGGTTTCGTCGACCTTGTCGACCGCGACCAGGCCGCCGAAGGCGACCGAAACGCCCCTGGCGTCGAGGCAGGCCGAGCCGTCCGCCGGATCGACCGCGATAATGTCGGCGAGGCGCGGGCGCTCTTCGTGCCCGGTCTCCGGTCGCGCCTCGGCCATGCGGCTCGAAACCAGGGATTCGATCGAGCCGACGATCCCGCGCGGCAGGACGAACATCACGGCGAGGAGGAGCAGGCCGTAGGCGAAACTCTGCCAGGGACCGAAAGCCTGCAGATATTCCGGCAGGTAGGTCATGATCGACGCGCCGACCACGGGCCCGAGCGCGGTCCCCGACCCGCCGAGGATGACCATGAGCAGGAAGCGTATCGAATCGGTGAAGGAGAAAATGTCCGGGCTGATATACTTGTTGAGATAGACGTAGAAGACGCCGGCCGCGCCGGCCGCCATGGCCGAGACGACGAAGGCGAGCGTCCGGATCGCGGCCACGTTGATGCCGAGGGACCGCGATGCAATCTCGCTCTGGGCCGTGGCGCGCATCGCCCTGCCGAAGCGCGAGTTCATCAGGTTCAGGTTGACGAGAAAGGCGATCAGCGCGCTCGCCCCGACGACGATGAAATAGGCATTGGTGTCGAGCGGCAGGCCGAGCAGCGTCGGCGCCGGCACGTTCGATATGCCGACCCAGCTGCCGGTGAGGCTGTCCCATTCGATGGCGACATTCTCGACGATGATGCCGAAAGCGATGGTGACGACGGCGAGATACACGCCGCGCACCCGCACGGTCGGGTAGGCAAGCAGAACGCCGAACGCGCCCGCCAGCGCCATGCCAAGGATCAGGCCGGGCACCAGCCCGACGCCCAGCCGCGTCGCGAAGATCGCGGCGGTGTAGGCGCCGATGGCGTAGAGCCCGGCCTGCCCCAGGGAGACCAGCCCGGTCAAGCCGACCAGCACGTTCAGGCCGAGCGCAATGATGGCGTAGATCAGCAGAAGCGTGATCAGACGCAGTTCGTATTCGTTGGCGGCGATGTGCGGCAGCGCGAGAATGAGGATCGCCGCCGCGACGACGAAGGCCGGGTTGAAGTGGCGCGCGATCCAGCTCATACCTTGACGAGTTCCCTGCGTCCGAACAGGCCCTGCGGGAACAGCATGAGCACGACGATGACGAGGCTGAATCCGACGGCTTCGCGGGCCGCGGTGCTGATGTAGCCATCGACGAATTTCTCGATGATTCCATAAAGCAGCCCGGCGATCACGACGCCGGGGGCGCTGGTAATGCCGCCGATGATGGCGACCGCGAAGCCCTTGATCCCGAGCAGGAGGCCCATGGTCGCCGAGGCCTGGATGACCGGGGCGACGAGGATGCCGGCGAGGCCGCCCAGCGCGCTTGCAAGAGCGAAGGAAAACATCGCGACGTGCAGCACGTTGATGCCGACGATGCCGGCCGCCACCCGGTTGAAGGCGACGGCGCGCATGGCGCGGCCCAGCTGCGTCCGGCGCTGAAAGAGCCCCAGCAGGACGACGATAAGGACCGCGACGAACGGAATGAGCAGTTCCTGGATGAAGACGCCGGCGCCGAAGATGATGATCGGCTTATCGACGCCGGGCGACGGCAGTGGCCGGGCGAAGGCGCCGAATTCGATGGTCGCGTAACTCTCGAGCATGATGCCGATGGCGATCGTCGTCAGCATCCAGCCGATCGACGCGGCGTGGTCGGCAAAGGGCCGGATGGCGACCCGCTCCAGCACGACCCCGAAGACGATGGCGACGCCGATCGACAGCAGGATCGCCAGGGGCATCGCGATGCCGTGGTCGAGGAAGACGATCGTGAGCACGGCGCCCAGCATCAGCGTATCGCCGTGGGCGAAGTTCACGGCCTTGGCCGACGACCACATGATGTGAAAGCCGATGGCGACCAGGGCATAGATGCCACCGATACCGAGCCCGGCCAGAAAATACTGGAGGGCTGCGCTCACGGTTTTCGGCCTGTCACAGACGGCGTTCCAATGACAAAAAAATCGGCAGCCCCGGGAGAACGCGGGTCGCGTCCCCAGGGGCTGCCCGTTCGCTTATTTGCAGGGCGTCTGGCTGAGCGGCAGCAACTTGCCGTCGTACCAGGCCGTCAGCTTGTAGGCGCTCGGCAGGATCGCATCGTGGCGCTCTTCCGTGCGCTCGAAGGCCGGATCGTAATTCATCACCAGCCCTTTGTGCTTCACCTTGAACATGGCTTCGTAGACCTTCTGCCGGTCGTAGCTGCCGGCGATCTCGATCGCCTTGGCGATGATGTGGATCGCGTCATAGGCGTCGGCCACGCCGCTGCCCATGCGGATCTCCACCTGGCTCTTGATGCCATAGCGCTTCTGCATGATGGCGTAGAGCTTCTGGGCGCGCGGCTCGAGTTTGCCCATCCACGAGTAGGTCTGCATGATCAGCGCGCAGTTCGCCAGCTTGCCGGCCAGTTCGCCGAGATTGCCGGCAAAACCCCAGGCGCCGATCTTGACCGGGTTCCAGCCGATCTTCTGAAGGCTGCGCATGATCTGGTTGCCTTCGCGGTCGAGGCCCCACATGACCAGGGATTCCGCGCCCGCCTTGCGCAGGCGGATCAATTGCGGGGTCATGTCGGTGTCGCGCCAGTTGAAGGTCTCGGCGCCGACCTCCTTGGTGCCCTGCTCGCGCAGCGCGGCCTGGATGTTGGGATAGGCGCCTTTGCCCCATCCCGTATTCTCGTACATGATCCCGACCTTGTTGTTCGGCGAGCGCTTGAGCGCCTCGGCGACCAGGAACTTGGAGACCCAGCGGTCCTTGGCCGACACGCGGAACATGTAGTTGGGATTGCGGCCGTTCTCGATCACCTTGGTGTTGGCCGCGATCACGCCAACATAGACGATCTTGATCTCGTGGATCGGGTCGCGCATGGCGAGTGCGACGGTCGAGTGGTAGCCGCCCAGCATCGCGACGCAGTTGTCTTTCAGGCCGATGCGCCGGACATTGTCGACGCCGCGCGGCGGCGCGCCGCGATCGTCGTACTGGATGAACTTGAGCTTCTTGCCGAGGACGCCGCCGGCGGCATTGATCTCGTCCACAGCCATTTCGGCGCCCATCCTGATGGATTTGCCGCCGAAGGCCGCCGGGCCCGTTACCGGGCCGGAATTTCCGATACACGGGTTCGCCTCCGCAGCGTTCGCGGGGCCGGTTCCCAGTGCGATCGCGGTGGCGAAGACCGCCGCTCCGCCGATCGCGGCACTAATCGAAAACTTCGACATATTTCTTCCTCCCTCAAATTCCCTATACCGGGCGGGAATCCCGTGCCCGGCGCTGCGGGGCGCTACGCGGCAACCGCCCGGGAGGCGCCGTCTGTCGCCGAAGCGGATCCGGCGAGTCGGCTGTTCCGGACAGGAAATCCGCATGTCCGACGCCTTGGCCGCCCCGGACCGCGCCGGACGACAAAGTGTATTCGGCAACGGCGCTATCGATCAATAATATAAAGACAATATCTAATATCATTTCAAATTATATTGTTATATTATAACATTCCGCCTATCTTTAGCGGTTTTTTCAATTTCTTGTATCAATTAAAATGATATACAGATGTATCGGTATCAAAGTTATTGCGACCGGCAGACTGCGAACAGGCATCCTGCGCATCCCCGGCCGGTTCGTTAACCGCGGGATGCGAATCGGGCTGGCGCCCCCGCGCCGCGATTCGACGGCGCTATCGGGAGGCGCGGCGATATGGTCGATTTCAAGCAGTTGAAGTATTTCGTGCAGATCGCCGAGGCCGGCAGCCTGTCGCGCGCCGCCGAGCAGCTCAACGTCGTCCAGCCCTCTCTCAGCCAGCAGCTGCGCAGACTGGAAGAGCAGCTGGGCGTGGAACTGATGACGCGCCATTCCCGGGGCGTAACGCCTAACGAGGTCGGCCGCCTGCTCCTCGACCATGCCCGGTCGCTCCTGCTTCAGCTTCAGCGGACGGAGGAACTGGTCCAGTATCATGCCTCGAACCCGTCCGGCGAAGTCCGTCTCGGCCTGCCGACGTCGGCCGCACGCGGACTGACCATTCCGCTCGTCAACGCGGTCGAGGACCGCTACCCCGGCATCTCGCTTCATGTCGTCGAGGGCATGAGCGGACACCTGACCGAGTGGCTGCATGTCGGCCGGCTCGATATGGCGCTGCTCTACGACGCCAAGTCCCACGAGGGGATCCACGTCCAGCCCCTCATGGCGGAGGACCTCTATCTCATTTGTCCGCCGAGCCGCGAATTCCGGCGGATGAAGGCGATCCGGTTTGCCGACGCCGCGAAGCAGCCGCTTGTGCTGGCGGCGCTGCCGCATACGATCCGGCTCATACTCGAAGAAACCGCGGTGCGGACCGGCAGTACGCTCGCGGTGCGGATCGATCTGGATTCCCTGCCAAGCATGATCGAGCTGGTCTTCGAAGGCTATTGCACGATCCTGCCGATCTTCGCGGTCTCGAAGGAAGTCGCGGCCGGGCAGATGACCGCGGTGCCGGTCATCGATCCGCAAATCTCCTGGCAGCTTTCGATCGCCTCCGTGGTGCGCGGCGTGCAGTCGCGCGCGACCAGGGCGGTGTCTGCCCTCATGCTGGAAGTGATGGAGCGGATGGTGCGGAACGGGGCGTGGCCGGGCCGCTTGCTTTAGGCAGCCGGAACGGCGGCACACATCCGTCGGGTAATGACTTACCGGATTCGCAGCCCCGCCCGCCGCCGCGGATTTCGCTGCGGCGGCAGGCATTCGGGTTCCGGCCGGCCCTAGTCGTCGATTTCGCCGGTGAAGTAGTTGACGTGGGTGTCGCCCTGGTAGAACCGGAAGAAATACTCGTCGTGGATGTCCTCGCCGGCGTAGAATTCGGCAAGCCCCCGGTTCCAGTCTGCCCCGCCGAGCACGCCGACCTTTCCGGAATCCGGGTATTCGGTGATTTCCGGCATGAGGTTGGTCGACAGGCACAGATAGACCAGGTCGGCATCGCCGGTGTTGACCAGCTTGTGGGCGAGGTGCCGGCCGACCGGCAGGGCGGCGTAGTCGCCCGCCGACACCACGATCTCGTCGTCCCCGATGCTGAGCGTGCCGGTCCCTTCGAGGATATACAGGGCTTCCTCGTTGCGAATGTGCGAATGCCTCGGAAAAGCGTACATGCCGGGCGCGACCCGGAAATGGCTGCAGCCCAGCTCGACGTTGCCTGTCGAACTGCCCAGTCCCCTGACGATGTGGTGGAACTTGTCGGCGACGGCGATTTCTTTCGGCTCGACGTCGTTGACGTTGATGACATGCTTGTGGCGACCCATGATACTTCCTCCCTCACAGTCGTTGCACACTCGGTAAATTGGCGTCCGCCGCCCACCCCTCAGCTGTCGAAGACGAGATAGGCGCGGGTTTCGATGCTCTCGCGCGGCGGCGCGCCCGGATCCTGGTCCGGCAGGGGGAACGACCCGTGCGGCGTGAAACGCGCCCGGCCGTCGTCCAAGCTGTCCCAGCCCTTGAGGAACAGCGTCTCGTCCCGCGTCATAGCGGGTATCCAGCACCAGCGCTGTTCCGGCGCGTGGGCGAGCATGTAGATTTCGCCGGTGCGGTCGGGAAATCGCTGTTCGGTGGCGATCAGGTCGTCCGGAGCGACGCTCCCCGCGTCGGCCACGGCCAGCGGCGAGCGCTGCACGGGCCCGGCGATCGGGCGCCAGACGTTGATTTCGGCGATCCGTCCGCCGGCGCCGAGAATGCGCTCCACCGTCTCGCTTCCCAGCGCATCGGCGGCCCGCTGAGGCCCCGACTTCACCGTGTAGTCGACATGGACAATGCGCGCCGGCCCGCGGGTGCCGTCCGGGTTGGCCGCACCGTCCCCGCTGTCCGAGCGGCGGGTATGGTCGAAGACGATGGCGCGGGACGCGCCGGTCGCTTGGCACAGCAGGGCCTCGACCTCCCGGCTGTAGGCGCCGTTCACCGTGTCGTCGTCGTAAAGATCGTCGACCGCGGTCCGGTGGCGAACCAGCTGGAAGCCCTCGCGCTCGACCGAAAGCCGGTCGGCTTCGGAACGGACGTCGTGGATCGTCACCGTGCGCGCTTCGGTGCGGAAGCGGTATTCCGGCGGGCCGCCGGTCAGCGCGGAACTCAGGAAGTAGGGCGTGCCGTTCTGGCGCACGATAAAGGTGAGCGGAGCCCGAACGTTGCCGGTTGCGCCGCCTGCGGGCGCAAGCGCGGTCTGCGAACCGGGGTTGGACAGGTTCATTTCGCGATCTTGCCTCGGGAGAGCGAACGGCAACTGAACGAACCGCACGCAGGCTACTATGAGAGCACCCGGCGGGACAAGGTTTGCCGCGGAAGCCTGCCGCTGCGCGGCGTTCGCCCTTCCGCCTAACCCGGCGGCGAATGGCCGAAATTGTAGCCCTGCATCGCGCGCACCGCCTCGACGCCGCCGAGCTCGTCGAGCCGCGCGCGCTGGTCGGCGAAGGCCTGCGCGTTGGCCGCGGCCGGATCGACGATCGCGCGCAGGGCGGCCTGAAGGGAATCCAGAACATCGCCGGACGCCGGTTCGGCGGCGCGGTCGCGCTGTTCGTCCGGGTCCTGCGCCAGGTCGAACAGCTGGGGCGGAAAGCCCTCGTGATGCACCAGCTTCCAAGCGCCGCGGCGGAGCATGAAGGCGCCGGCGATCGAGCCGCCATCGTGATATTCCGACAGGACGAGCCGCTCCGGGTCGTCTGGCGATGCCGCGATTTCCAGCAGCGAGCGGCCGGGCAGGGGGGCGGAAGGGGGCCCGGAATGCGGTGGGGCGCCCACCGCGTCCAGCACGGTGGGGAAGACGTCGACCAGCGAAACCGGCGTCCCGACCGTGCGGCCCGCCGCGATGCCCGGTCCGGCCAGGACCATCGGGATGCCGGCGCTGTCCTCGAACATCACCTGCTTGGTCCAGAGGCCGAAATCGCCCAGCATCTCGCCATGGTCGGAGACGAAGAGAATCGTCGTGTTGTCGGCGAAGCCGCCCGCTTCCAGCGCGCCGAGCACCCGGCCGATCAGGTCGTCGACGAAACTGACCAGCCCCAGATAGCCGCGGATCGCGGCGTCGCGCGCAGCGTCGTCGAAATGGCGGTCGTAGTCGAAGAAGCGCAGGGTCTCGCGCAGGGCCGGATGGTCGCGCCAGTTGCCGGCGTAGGGCTTCGGCGCCGGCAGGTCGGCCCCGGCATAAAGGCCGAACCATCGTTGAGGCGCGGCCAGCGGATAGTGCGGGCTGACGAAGGAGACGAAGAGCGCCCAGGGCGGGCCGCCGGCGGCCGCGCGCGCTTCGAGCCAGCCGGACGCGGCGTCCGCCACCGCCCGGTCGTAGGCGTGATACCCGGTGTCGCCGGCGCCGACCTGCGCCGCCAGTTCCGCGGCCGCAGGATAGTCGCCCAGGGGATCGCGCAGCAGGCCGGGCGCCCAGCCGATGCCGTCCTTGACGTGCATGGGCCGCAACTCCGGCGCAAACCCGTTGTCGTCCTGCGTCCGGCGGAAATGCAGCTTGCCGGCGGAAACGGCGTCCATGCCGTGCCGCCGCAGCCGGTGCGCCCAGCTTTCCGGCTGGCCGCGCCAGGGCTGGGCGCTGCTCCAGCAGCGAATGTCGTGGACATGGCGGCCGATGTGCATCGCGGCGCGGGCCGGCACGCAGATCGGGCTGTTGGTGTAGGCCTGCGTGAAGCGCACGCCGCGGGCCGCCAGCGCATCCAGGTGCGGCGTCTGCGCGAGCGGGTGGCCGGCGCATCCCATTGCGTGGCGCGCGAACTCGTCGGCCATGATCAACAGGATATTGTTGCCGCTTGCCATAGGACCGCTCCCGGCGTCCGTTTCGAGACGGTCATCCGTGCGCGCGGATTGGCGGAACGTCAAGCGGGAGGCGTACGCCAACGCCTTGAAACTGCCGCCGCCGGCAGGCATCTTCGCCCCTATGGCGAACAGCATACCGCGGCAGGGAAGTGCGGGACGGCCGGGCGAGGGCCTCGACCGGCGCCTGTCGGTGGCGCCGATGATGGACTGCACCGACCGGTTCGACCGCTATTTCCTGCGCCGGATCACCCGGCGGGTGCTGCTCTATACCGAAATGGTGACGACCGGGGCGATCCTGCACGGCGACCGCGAGCGGCTGCTGCGCTTCGATCCCGCGGAGCATCCTGTCGCCCTTCAACTCGGCGGGTCCGAGCCGGCGGCACTGGCCGAATGCGCGCGCATCGGCGCGGCGCGCGGCTATGACGAGATCAACCTCAATGTCGGCTGCCCGAGCAGCCGGGTGCAGTCGGGCCGCTTCGGCGTCTGCCTGATGGCGGAGCCGGGCCTGGTCGCCGAATCCGTAAGCACGATGCGGCAAGCGGTCGACGTCCCGGTCACGGTCAAATGCCGGATCGGCATCGACGGGCGCGACGACTATCGGTTCCTGCGGGATTTCGTCGGGGCGGTCGCCGATGCCGGCTGCCGGACCGTGATCGTCCATGCCCGCACGGCGATCCTGACCGGCCTCACCCCGAAGCAGAACCGGGAGATCCCGCCGCTGCGCTACGAGGTGGCAGCCGGTCTCAAGGCCGATTTCCCGGACATTGAGATCGTGCTGAACGGCGGGATCGGCAGCCTCGACGAGGCCGAGGCGCATCTACGAACCTTCGACGGCGCGATGATCGGGCGCGCGGCCTATCACACGCCCTGGTCGCTCGCCGAGGCCGACGCCCGGCTGTTCGGCGCCCCGGCGCCGTGCGCAACCCGGCGCGAAGCCGCGCTCGCCATGCTGCCCTATATCGAGCGCGAGACCGCCGCCGGGGTGCCGCTGCACCGGATCCTGCGCCACTTGACCGGCCTGTTCCACGGCGTGCCCGGTGGCCGGGCCTGGCGGCGCTACCTTGCGCAAAATGCCCACAAGCCCGGCGCCGGCCCGGAAGTCCTGATCGCGGCGCTCGCCTTCACCGAGACCGGTTCCCGGGCGGCGGCGTGACGGCCGTCGCAATCCACGGTTCGCCGGAAATGGCGCCGGCCCGCGTTGTATACCTGCCGGATTGCACCGGCCTGCCCTCGCCGAAGGAACCGCCGACGTGACTGCCGACGTGACTGCCGACCGGCCCGTCCTCCATCGCGCCGCCCGCTGGGCAGGCCGCGCCGCCGCTTTGGCGCTCGGCACCCTGCTGATGGGCTGTTCGGTCCTGCGGCCCCTGCCCGATGCGACGACCCTGGACGACCGGCTCGCCGCCTTCCCGACCAGCGGCCTGCCGCTCAAGGGCGAGGTCGCGATCGACTGGAACGAGAACCAGGTCCCCTTCATCACGGCGCAGCACGATGAAGACCTGGCGTTCGCGCTCGGCCTGGTCCACGCCCATCTGCGGCTCGGCCAGATGGAGGTGCTGAGGCGCGTTGCGGCGGGCCGGATCTCGGAGATGGCCGGGCCGCTTACCGTCGATATCGACCACGCGCTGCGTATCCTCAATTTCGGCCGGGGCGCCGAGCGGACTCTGGCCGAGATGCCGGCCTCGACCCGAAAATGGATAGACCGGTTTGTCCAGGGAATTAATTACTATCAGCGTACGGCGAAGGAACTGCCGCACGAATATCGTGTGTTCGGCCTGGAGCGCGAGCCGTGGACGGCGCGCGACGTGCTGACGGTCGGGCGGATTGCCGGCACCGATGTGAACTGGTTGGTCTATTTTCGTCTTCTGGAGTTGCGCAAGCGAAAAGACTGGCCGCAGCTCTGGCAGCGGCTGGCGACGGTCGGCGGCGATTCGGTGCTCAGCTTCGCCTCGGAGGAGAGGGCCGGCCGGCTCGAACGGCTGCTTGGCGGCGCGGCGCGTTCCGGCAGCAATTCCTGGGCTGTGGCCGCCCGGCGCAGCACAACCGGCGGCGCCCTGATCGCCAACGATCCCCATCTCGGCATCACCATGCCGAACCTGTGGATCCTCGCCGGTTTCAGGTCGCCCGGCTTCCACGCCGTCGGCATGATGATCCCGGGCGTGCCCTTCATCGCCGTCGGCCGCAACGCCGATATCGCCTGGGGCGGCACCAACATGCGCGCGGCGTCGAGCGACCTCTACGATATCTCCGCCCTGCCGGCCTCGGCGATCCGCAGCCGGACCGAGGAAATCAAGGTCCGCTGGTGGGCCGACCGGACGGTGCAGGTCCGGGAATCCGCGCTCGGCCCGGTGATTTCCGACGCGCCGCCGCTCGAATGGGAGGGCGGCCCGCTTGCGCTGCGCTGGGTCGGCCACGAGCGCGGCGACGAGATCACGGCCATGGTCAGGGTGATGAAGGCGCGGAATTTCCGGGATTTCCGACTCGCCTTCGCGAATTTCGCCGTCTCGGCCCAGAACATGATCTATGCCGACCGGCAGGGCAATATCGGCCAGGTGATGGCGACCGTGCTGCCGATCCGCCCGAAAACGCTGCCGCCCGATTTCATCCTCGACGCCGCCGACGACATCTGGCACTGGAAGGGGTTTCTGAACGTTCTGCAATTACCGTCAACATATAATCCGAGCACCGGATTCGTCGCTTCGGCCAACAACAAGCCGGCCGAGGCGCCGGTCCCGGTCGGCCGCTTCTTTTCCGCCGACGACCGCATCGACCGGATCAAGCAGATGCTCGCCGCAAAGGCGAAGCACGCGATGGCGGACATGAAGGCGATCCAGCTCGATGTCTACATGGCCTCCTCGGTCGCGGTGCGGAACGCGATCGTCCGGCGCGTCGACAAGCTGGGCCTGGCGCCGCAGCTGTCGCCGGACGGCGTGCAGGCGCTGGCACTGATGCGCGGCTGGGACGGCCACTACCGGGCGAAGGACCGCGGCCCGGTCGCCTTCGAACTGGTCTACCGCCATTTCTCGCAATTCCTGGCCGAGCGCAAGGTCGGCGCGGACCATGCCGAGGCCTATGGCGGCTTCTCCCGGATCAGGCGCATGCTGATCGAGGACTTTGCGGCGCTCGACGACGCCGGGGCGGCGGCGATGCTGCGCGCGGCCTTCGACGCGGCCGGCGACCGCCTCGGCGATTTTCCGGCCTGGGGCGACATGCACCGGCTGAGCCTGGGCCATCCGCTGTCCTTCGCGCCGCTGATCGGCAGCCGCTACCGCTTCGGCGACCGTCCCGCCGACGGCTCGTCCGATACGCTGATGAAGACCGCCCACAGCCCGAGCGACGAGCGCCACAACACCCGCTACGGCCAGCAGGCGCGGCATCTCTCCGACATGGCCGATATGGACGACAACCGTTTCCTGCTGCTCGGCGGCCAGGACGGCTGGTTCAACAGCTCGACCGCCCTCGACCAGGTAACGCTGTGGCAGCGCGGCGACTATATCCGCCTGCCCATGCGGGCCGAGAGCCTGAAGGCTTGGCGCACCCGGACGATGCGCTTGCAGCCGTGAGACCGCCGTTGGCTCGGCGACGAACCGAACTCTCCCGTCATATCGACCGGAGCGGCCCAAGGGGCCGCGCAGCGGAGATATCTTTCCCGCACGGAGTCGGGTCCGAAGCCCCGTACCGGAAAGATTTCTCCACTCGCTACGCTCGGTCGAAATGACGGTCGGGGATTGCACCCCTTGACCTCACGCATCCACTATCGCGAGCGGGGCGCCGGACCTCCGCTCGTCCTGCTGCACAGCGCCGGCACGGGCGCTTCGCAATGGCGCGGCGTCGCCGACCGGCTTGAGGGCCGGCGGCGCCTGCTCATGCCCAACCTGCGCGGCTACGGCCGCACGCCGCCGCCCGATCCCGCCGCGCCGCCGCTCGGCGAAGAGATCGCCGTCGTGCGCGAGATGGCGGCGCTCGCCGGCGCGCCGGTCCACCTGGTCGGTCATTCGCTGGGCGCCCTGGTCGCCCTGCACCATGCGCTGCGGCATCCGGCGACGGTCGCCGGCCTCACCCTGGTCGAGCCGGTGATCGTCGGCGTCCTGCACCAGGATCGCGCCGCCGGCGACGCCGCGGCCGGGCGCAGCCTCGACGAGATCGGCGCCATGATCGCGGCCTTCCGGGCGGCCTCGGCTGCAGGGGACACGGCTGCCGCCATGCGCGCCTTCGCCGAATACTGGGAGGGCCCCGGCGCGTGGGACGCGATCCCGGCGGCGGCCCGGCTGCCTTTCTTCGCCCGGGCGGACAAGATGGCGGCCGATGTCGACCTCGCCTGGGCCGACCGGACCGGCCGGGAGCGTTTCGCTGCGCTGGCCCATCCCGCGCAAATCCTGAGCGCCGAGCGCACGACCCCGGCCGCGCGCGACATGGCCCGGCGCATCGCCGACGCCCTGCCCGCGGCAGTGTTCGCGGCGATCCCCGGCGCCGGTCACATGGCCCCGGTCACCCATCCGGCGTCGGTTGCGGACCTGCTGCTGGAGTTCGGGGAGCGGGCGCTGGGGTGGGGCGAGGGCTAACCCTGGAAGGGGTTTACGATCTCGACGCCGGTCGGCTCGAAGTCGGAGACATTGCCGGTGACGACGTTGGCGTCGTGTGCCAGGGCGGTTGCGGCGATCAGCAGATCGGCGCCGCCATGTCCGAGTTTGGCCGAGAGCCTTCCCCAAATCCGCGCCTCTTCCGGTCCGAAGGGCAGCAAGCGGTCTCCGAACAGGTGAAACGTCCGGTCGGACCAGGCGCGGAGGTCGGCGGCGAATTCCGGAGCGCGTTTCTCCTGCCGGGCAATTCCGCGTTCGATTTCACCCAGCGTGACGACGCTGAGAAAAAGATCTGCTTCGGGCTTCGACTTCAGCCACGCGGAGACCAGTGGCGCGCGTTTCGGGCGGCGCTGCGTCGAAAGCACATCGGTGTCGAGGAGATAGATCAAAACTCGACTGGCCGCGGCGTGGCTTTGGCGCGTGGGCTTTCGTCGTCCTCATCCATGCCGGGAAAGGCGAGCAGATGATCGACAAAGGAGCCCCGGGACCGCTGTGCATCGGCGAGCAGGCGGCGGTATTCCGTCGTCGCGAGCACGACGACCGCCGGCTTGCCGCGCCGCGTCACTTCCTGCGGCGTGCCGGCAAGAGCGGCCTCCACTACCGCGCTGAAGCGGTTCTTGGCATCATGCAGGTTCCACATTACGATTTACCAGGCTAGCCATCAATCTAGATAGATATAAAATATCGGTCTGAAGATCAAGGCCGCAAGCCTGCCGCCTTCAAGTTGCAAAGCGCACAATCACTAACCGTCATATCGACCGTAGCGGCCCGGAGGGCCGCGGAGCGGAGATATCTTTCCTGCGCTCAACGAGTGTCTCGGCACCGCGCCGGAAAGATTTCTCCGCTCCCCTTCGACAGGCTCTGGGCAGGCTCTCCGGTCGGTCAAAATGACGGAAGCGGGGTTACTCTCGGGTCGAGATGACGGATTGGGATTTTGCGAATACCGGCGTCGAAGGGCGCTGGCCGCCGTTGCCCACCGGTGCTGCCGTCGTTACAACCGGCCCGGCGTCCGGAAGCAGTTTCCGCAACGAAAGGACACAATCGCATGGGCACCAGGGCAGACAGGCCCGTCCATCTCGTCGGCAGCGCGCCCTATGCGAGCGCCGAGGAGATGTTCCGCGCCGCGGCGGCGCATCTGGGGCGGCACCTCAAGCGCCTGCCGGACGGCGAAGTCGGCGAGCGCGACAGCTGGATCAAGTGGCAGCATGCGCGCATCGGGCAGAGCCCGCAGTTCCGGCCCGTCGAGGTCGATCCCGTCTATGTCCCGGTGCCGCCCTACGCGCTGGTCGAGGGCGTGGCCTCGGCCGACGACATCGACCTGCCTGAACTCGGCTATGCCGATGCGGCCATCGAGTCCTACACGACGTTCGACCGGCTGACGGCGGAGGGCGTCATCCCGCCGGGTGTGCGCTTCCAGGTCGGCCTGCCGACGCCGCTCTCGGTCGCCAGCATCTATGTCGTGCCGCCCTCGCGCGCCCTGTTCGAGCAGGCCTACGGCCGGGCGATGGCGCTGGAGCTGGACCGGATCGCGGCCGCAATCCCGGCGGACAGGCTGGCGATCCAGTGGGAGGCCGCGGTCGAGTTCGCGTTGCTCGAGGGCATAATGCCCGGCCATCTGGGCGACGGCATGCTCGGCGAGATTACCGGCCGGCTGGCCGCGTTGGTCGACCTGGTGCCGGCGGGCGTCGAGGCCGGCCTCCACCTGTGCTACGGCGATTCCGGCCACAAGCATTTCTGCGAACCGGCCGACGCCGGCCACCTGGCCGCCGTGGCGAGCGGCGTGTCGGCGCAGGCCGGCCGCGCGATCGACTGGATCCACATGCCGGTGCCGAAGGAGCGCGACGACGACGATTACTTCGCGCCGCTCGCCGGGCTCGCCCTGAAGCCGGGCTGCGAGCTCTTTCTCGGCCTGGTCCACCGGACCGGCGGCATCGACGGCACCCGCCGCCGCATCGCCGCGGCGGAGAAGGTCGTGCAGGGCTTTGGCATCTCCACCGAATGCGGCCTGGCGCGGCGGCCGCTGGAGACGATCCCGGCGCTGCTAAGGCAGCATGCGAAGGTGGCGAGGGATTAGAAGCCGATTATCGCGGGCGTGCGCATTCGCTCGGATGCGCCAGATTTCGCTCTGAATCTGCCTGTGGCGATAGCCGCGATGTCACGGCGGCGCCGAATTGCACCGAACTGCTATGGCGTCCTGGGTTCTTCGCCCCGGTTCGAGACGGCTTTGCAGCCTCGGTCATGATCCGGACGTTCCGGTGCGTGTGGATGCGGCGCTTTCCGAACGAGACCGCGGCGGCCGTCGTCGACGGCGCGGTCGTAGGCGTGCAGATCTACCGGGCCTTCCAGAGTGAGTATTTGGCGATGGAGCAAGATTGCCTCCCTGTTGTTGTCTCCTGATTTAGCTGGATAGGAGCCCGGGGTTTTTTCCCACATTGGGCGGTCGGTGGATTTCCCGGGATGGTGGCCGAGCGTGGGACGGTTCGGCCTGGCGGCTTTGCGCCGCCGGG
>LXNI01000985.1_pt1 | contig 28277 bp, 28 predicted proteins | sample 809091 | NCBI WGS metagenome assembly LXNI01 (sample SAMN04870527, study PRJNA318959) | sponge metagenome | biome: 01000161; feature: marine sponge reef; material: water | host: Sarcotragus foetidus | place: Greece: Milos, Mediterranean Sea | collected 2013-05-29 | depth 5-7 m | reverse complement strand
AGTGCGCCAAATATCGTGATATAGCGCAACAAGCACGCATATAGTAGTGGCGCAAGCGGGTGGCGCGTTCACTAAAATTCCAATCCCTTCGAGACAGCACTTTATGTCGGATCAATCACCCTCAGCCGCTCACGATTTCATAGGAAAGGAGTACGCAGCGGGATTCGTCACCGACATCGAGCACGAGACTATCCCGCCGGGTCTCGACGAGACGGTCATAACCGAAATTTCGAAGCGGAAAAATGAGCCATCTTGGCTACTCGAATGGCGTTTGAATGCCTACCGACGCTGGCTGGAAATGGCCGAGCCTACTTGGGCGAAGGTCGATTTCGAACCAGTTGACTATCAGGCGATCTCGTACTTCTCCGCACCCTCAGGTGACAAGCCGAAGAGCCTAGACGAAGTCGATCCCGAGTTGCTTCGGACCTACGAGAAATTGGGCATTCCACTCCACGAACAGGAATTGCTTGCCGGTGTGGAGCGCGATCCAGATGCGCCACGCATTGCGGTAGATGCAGTGTTTGATAGTGTGTCGGTTGCTACCACGTTTCAGGAGGAGCTGCGTGAGCATGGTGTGATCTTCTGCTCATTCAGCGAGGCGGTTGAGAACCATCCAGATTTGGTTCGCAAATATCTCGGTACCGTGGTACCACAGTCGGACAATTTCTTTGCGGCGCTTAATTCGGCAGTATTTAGCGACGGTTCGTTCGTCTATATTCCGAAAGGCGTACGTTGTCCGATGGAGCTGTCTACGTACTTTCGGATCAATGCTCAGAACACCGGTCAATTTGAGCGAACATTGATCATTGCTGACGAAGGAGCTTATGTCAGCTATCTGGAAGGCTGTACGGCACCAATGCGCGATGAAAATCAACTCCACGCCGCGGTCGTCGAGTTGGTCGCGCTTGAAGACGCTTCAATCAAGTATTCGACCGTACAAAACTGGTATCCTGGGGACGAGGACGGCAAAGGCGGCATTTACAACTTTGTGACCAAGCGTGGGGTGTGTCGAGGCAATCGATCGCATATCAGCTGGACACAAGTCGAAACGGGTTCCGCGATTACCTGGAAGTACCCGAGTGTGATATTGCGCGGGGACAACTCGGTCGGCGAGTTTTATTCGGTCGCGATCACCAATAATCGTCAGCAGGCCGATACGGGTTCGAAAATGACCCATATTGGGCGTAATACGTCAAGCACCATCATTTCCAAAGGTATCAGCGCTGGCAAGAGTTCCAACGCGTATCGTGGACGTGTGCGCATGAATCCGGGTGCAACACAAGCCCGGAACTTCACGCAATGTGATTCACTACTCATTGGTGGACAATGCGCTGCCCACACCTTTCCGACGATTGAGTCGCAACGAGATGACGCGATCGTGGAACACGAGGCAACCACATCAAAAGTGAGCGAGGACCAACTATTTCTTTGTCGACAACGCGGCATCGATGCCGAGAAAGCGGTCGCGATGATCGTTAACGGATTCTGCAAGGAAGTATTGCGCGAGTTACCCATGGAGTTCGCGGTCGAAGCGTCCAAGCTTCTTGAAGTTAGCCTAGAAGGTGCCGTTGGTTGAAATTGCTCGAGCTACGAGACTTAGCTGCGAGCGTTGACGAAAAACAGATTCTGAACGGAATCGATTTAACCGTTAATGCAGGCGAAGTTCACGCGATCATGGGTCCTAACGGCTCTGGCAAGAGCACGTTATCCAATGTACTAGCCGGTCGTGATGGGTATACGGTCACGAACGGCGATATGGAATTGATGGGTACCCCTGTGAACGGGATGTCTGTTGAGGATCGATCGCTTGCCGGATTGTTTCTCGGATTCCAGCACCCAATCGAGATTCCAGGCGTGACGAACATGGAATTCCTGAAAGTCGCAATCGATAGCCACCTGATCGCAAGTGGCGAAGAGGAGATGAACACACGGGATTTCATGGTTCAAGTCCGCGACATCTCGGAACGACTACAGCTGAGCACGGAATTTCTGAAACGGTTCGTGAACGTAGGCTTTTCTGGGGGCGAAAAGAAGCGCAATGAGATTCTGCAGTTGATGCTTCTGCAACCCCGACTTGCTTTTCTTGATGAGACCGATTCCGGATTAGACGTCGATGCATTGCAGGTCGTTGCGCGCGGAATTAACGAATTCCGATCAGACGAGAATGGCGTAGTGCTGGTGACTCACTATCAACGCTTGTTGAATTACGTGAACGTCGACTTCGTACACATCATGGTGAACGGCGCAATCGTGAAAACAGGCGATGCACAACTAGCACACGAGGTTGAAGCACAAGGCTACGCTGGCTTAGGCGAAGCGTGATGGCGGCACCGCAGTCCGCAGACACCGTGCGTACGGAACTGCTAAGCCGCGTCCTTGCTGAAGAAGTACTGGACATGCCTTGGCTGGACCGCAGTTCGGCACGTTCAGTATTACGTGACCACGGTCTACCCTTTCCTGGCAAGGGTCGATGGCAGTATTCAGATCTCCGAGCACTCGTCGAAGACGCAATGACGTTAGACAATGCGCACGAGGCGCTTGGTCCGGTTCAAAACGTTGAGATTCGCCACTTGGACCGCCCTGCGACTGACGCTCAAATGATTGAATTTGGGTCAAGCGACGGCGTCGGCGAATTACCACTTATCGACGTGAATGGCCTCCTGTTCAGATCCGGTACGAAGTTGCTTGCCAATGGGAATGCATCGCGTGCCGCGATCAACGATGCCACCGGGTCGGTAGACCGCCATCTAGTCTCAGTGGTTCAAAATACCGCCTTACAGCTCGACGAACGATTTAAGAGTGGAAATCGCGTGGTGCTCTGCCGAGTACGTGACAATGCGACACTGAACTACGAATTAACCATGCCGTATTCAGATGGCATTGGATATCACTGTTTAGTGGTGTGGTTAGCTGAGGGTTCGTCACTAAACCTGCATATTGCTTCGCAGGGCGCACAGATACGCCGAAGTGACATCGTCGTGAATGTGATTGGCAGAAACGCTTCTGCAACTCTGAGTGGTGGCTGGTTGATTGAGAATCGAGACCACCTGGATACGCAGGTGTACGTCAACCATCGCATCGGGCAAAGTCGTAGCGAACAGTCGTTTCATGGGGTTGTTGATGATCAAGCCAGAAGCACGTTCAGCGGCTTTATTCGGATCGATCGAGACGCTAACGCGACCGAAGCTCACCTCACGAATCGAAATATCGCATTGAGTCCTCAGGCACGTGCCCACGCACAGCCTGAACTGGAGATCTACACCGATGATGTCATCTGCTCGCACGGCGCAACGACTGGACAGTTGGACGACGATTCGCTCTTCTTGCTCCGTGCCAGGGGCATCGGCGAACAGTCGGCGCGTGCGATGCTAACCAAGGGATTCTTGCGTCAAGTCATTCACTCCGAAAGCGGTACTGCGCTACTCAGTCTATGAGTCCATATCGAGACGTGTTCCCGTTGTTCCAGAAGCGTCCTAGTGACGTGTATCTCGACAATGCGGCGACTACGCAGAAACCGGAGTCGGTCCTTGCTGCTCTACGGACCTACTACACCGAACACAACGCGAATGTGCATCGTGGCGTACATGCGCTTAGCACGCTAGCAACCGAAGAGTTCGAACAGAGTCGACAGGTTGTCGCAAGCTTCGTAAATGCTTCGAAATCCGAAGAAGTGATATGGACGCGCGGCACGACGGAAGGAATCAATCTCGTCGCTTGGTCGTACGGCGCAGACGTGCTTGGACCAGGGGACGAAGTCGTCATATCCGAGATGGAGCACCACTCAAATATCGTGCCTTGGCAAATGGTCTGCGAAAGAACGGGTGCTGCGTTAAGAGCAATCAAAGTACTTCCCAACGGTGAATTGGATCAAAGTCACTATGACTCCCTCCTTTCTCCTCGTACCAAGATTCTCTCAATCGCGCATGTATCGAATGCGTTAGGCACGATCAATCCGGTCAAGGAGATGATCGCTAAGGCAAAGCGACATGGCGCTGCAACCGTTATTGACGGCGCGCAGGCGGCTCCACATATCCGAATCGACGTGCGTGAGCTGGATTGTGATTTCTACGCGTTTTCGGCGCACAAGATGTACGGCCCTACGGGCATGGGTGCACTTTTCGCACGTGAAAGTCTCATGGCGGATGCGTCGCCCTGGCAAGGCGGCGGAGAGATGATCGAAGACGTCCGCATTGAACGCACGACGTACCAACGGATGCCATATCGCTTCGAAGCGGGAACACCGAACATCGCCGGCGCCGTCGGCATGCGGGCAGCGATTGAGTACCTTGATTCGCTGGATGCTGCCAAAGTGGAAGAACATGAGCAGAATCTACTCCTTTATGCAACATCTAGGTTGCTGCAGGTCGAAGGCGTCAAGGTCGTCGGTGAGGCGTCGCAGAAAGCCCCTGTTGTGTCTTTCAACATCGAAGGTTCTCACCATAGCGATGTAGGTGTATTACTCGACAACCAGGGGGTTGCGGTCCGCACCGGTCACCATTGTGCGATGCCTTTAATGGCGAAACTCGAAATTCCTGGTACCGTGAGGGCGTCTTTCGCAATATATAATTCAAGCGAAGACATTGAAAAACTCATAGCGGGAGTCGAAAAAGCCCGCGAAATCCTGACTTCTTAGCGTTCTATCCGTGCAAACCGCAACTTTTGACCCGAAGACGATCTCGTTGAGCGATTCCGCACAACGTCACGTTCGAAAACAGCTCAATCAGGAGAACGCGACGGGACTGCAATTGCATGTCACAGAGAGTGGATGCAATGGCTACATGTACGCGTTGAAGTTCCTTGAGAACATTCCGAAGGACGCACATGTATTTGAGTTTGGCGACCACGTAAAAGTAGTGGTCGACAACCAACATTGGGATCTGGTGCGCGGCACGCACATCGATCTTGTCACCGAGGGTTTGAATTCGTCGCTCAAGTTCGAAAATCCGAACGCGGACACGCATTGTGGGTGCGGCGAGAGTTTTTCAATTCGTGGAACGTAGGGTAATCCCAGTCCAGCGAGCTGTTACTGCTAGACTAGTCCCAACCGGCACCGAACTTACCATCCCGCAAGGCGTATTCGTCACGCTGACGCAAGCGTTAGGCGGGACATATACAGTCGTTCATAACGGCAATATGGCTCGCATCGAGAGCGAAGACGCGGATGCACTCGGATTTGAGCCGGAAATCTTGACATTCGAAACGCCAGACGACGGCAAGATTTCTGAGGAACAGGTGTGGCAAGCGCTTCGGTCGGTCCACGATCCGGAAATTCCAGTGAACATCGTTGATCTTGGTTTAATCTACGAAGTCGGCGTGAACGACAACCGAGTCGATATCACGATGACTCTGACCGCGCCAGGTTGTGGTATGGGACCTGTACTGGTTGAAGATGTGAAGCGACGCCTTCAGCGGGTACCGCTGGTTGCAGATACGGAAGTAACACTTGTATTCGACCCACCTTGGTCGCGTGACATGATGTCCGAAGAAGCGCAACTCGATCTCGGATTGTTCTAGCGTCATGCTTACGCTTGCAGAAGTCAAGGAGACGTTCGAGTTTCTCGATGACTGGGAGGATCGTTACCGTTACATCATCGACCTCGGTAAGACACTTCCAGACATGTCTCAGGATCTTCGTGTGGAAGAAAACCTTGTCAAGGGGTGTCAGAGCCTAGTCTGGATCGTTTTGAGTTACGATCAGAGTGCCAATCGAGTAACGATTCAATTGGACAGCGACGCGTTCATTGTTCGCGGTCTTATTGCCATCATGATGACGGTTTTCCAGCACCAATCGCCGGATCGGATTGTTGCCGCGGATGTCGAAGAGTTGTTTTCCGAACTCGATCTTATTTCACACTTAAGTCCGACCCGAGGCAATGGCTTACGTTCAATGGTTGGACGTATCAAACACGAGGCGCAGCTCCTCCTTGATCGTCGAGCGATCGCGTAGCAACTGCATTCGATACTAGCTTTTGGCTTGAATGTTCACTGGATCGAATCCGGTCCGATCGTCAGTCTAGCTGCTCGACCACGGATATCGCTCTAACTCTAGATCCCGACTAGCGTATCAAACTCAGCTACCAGCCAGCGGTTATTCTTTGAAACTCGACCGCTTTCGTATACGGTATGAATCGTGATTAAAGAAATTGCTCGCACGGCACCTTCAGGTTTACTGGTGTTCTTCGTCTTGCTGTTCCTCGTCCTAGCGGATGTCGCGATGTTCGTCATCAGCGTGATTTTCGTCTTCGGTCCTACGATCATTCTTGCAGCGATTCTCTTCCCGATCCTACTGCTCTTGATGGTTGGTTTGTTTGTGGTTAATCCGAACGAAGCTCGCGTTCTACAGCTCTTTGGTCGATACGTCGGTACTGTACGGGATCCAGGCTTACGATGGGCAAATCCATTCTTCACCAAACGCCGTATCTCGGTCCGCGTGCGCAATTTCGAGACCGAAAACTCCAAAGTCAACGACGCGAACGGCAATCCGGTAGAGATTGCTGCGGTTGTCGTTTGGCGAGTCGTTGACACCGCCGAAGCGAGCTTTCAAGTCGATGACTTCGTGAACTTTCTACGCGTTCAGAGCGAAGCTGCCGTCCGTAGTATGGCGACGCAGTATCCGTACGACACAACCGATGAAAACGTCGTTTCATTGCGTGGAGCTACGAAGGCGGTGACGGACCAGCTAGAGAGTGAAATTCAAAGTCGTTTGAATCAAGCAGGACTTGAAGTTTTGGAAGCTCGCATCACGCATCTTGCCTATGCACCTGAAATTGCATCGGCGATGCTACAACGTCAACAAGCGGGTGCCATCGTAGAAGCGCGAGAGAAAATCGTCGAAGGTGCTGTAAGTATGGTTCAGATGGCGCTCAATGATCTATCGGAGCGCGGTGTAGTTGAACTCGATGAAGAGCGCAAGGCTTCGATGGTGAGTAACTTGCTCGTGGTGCTTTGCGCGGATAAGAGTACGCAACCGATTGTCAATACGAGTTCGTAGAACTAGGCAATTCAACAGAACAACTGCTGGTCGGCGGTTCCCGAGAACGTCTCACTTCATTCTGGGTCTACGCTGTACGCACGCATATATAAGCGTGTTCGTTCGTTCAAGTTGCCGTAAAACGATCTCGTTGCTTCATCGGTTGGATGACCGCTCAAGTGGGTTGGTATGCCAGAGTCGTTCGCAAGCGGTGCACGGTCGTAATGCCCGTAATAGATTTGTACTGTTTTCCGGTCGACTTCAGTCGGTCTAGTCGTCGCTGTATGAAATAACGCGACGTTGAACAGCGCGCATGTACCCGCAGGACCGTGAAGATGGGTGGCAGCGCTTCGACGAAGTTGGTCACTAGCCGATTTGCAAGGTTGATCGGAGACGTTCTCCGTCGAAATGCTGAAACAGTGGGTAGTCTCATCGACATCCGTTAGATAGACGATTAGCTGAAGATAGTCGAGACGTAGTGGGTGTTCGTGCCAATATCCTCGATCTCGATGCCACGCTTGATGCACTTCACCCTCGTATGCACCCATGCGTCGAAGCCCGATCTCGCCGAAACAAGCGGGTCCGCCCAACAGCGCTTCGATTTTGGGAAGGATTTTGGGATGTCGAATGAGCTCATCGAAGTGCGGACTGCTGATTAAGGCTTCGTAGTTTGCCACCTGTCGATATCCGTAAGGATGCCACATATACGGGTAGTTCGACCGGTCGTCATCGAACATCGTGAGAAACTTGGAAACTTCGTTCGTTGTAAGCGCTTTGCCTAAGTTGAGGTAACCGTTTGCCTTGAATGCATTTAACTCCTGCGGCGTTAGTGCGGCGTTAGGCTCGACAGTTTTCGTCATCGTGTACGGAGCAATAGAAATTTGGCGTTACGGTCGTTAGTGTAAGGTAGGGCGGATTTATCCATTAAAGGTTTATGGTCTAAGGAGAAACACAACCTTGGAGCATTGATTATGTCGATATCCACTTACCTCGTTTTGCGTTGTTTCAGGAATGCTGAATTGATTCAATCCCAATGAACGACGGTGAAGACTCGCTCGAGTTTTCACGGGCAGCTGCGAAAGACTGGGCACGGTTCGTTGTTCATCACCGTCTGTCGGATGATGTTTGGTCATGATTAGGCAGCATGAATTAAGATATATTGATATTTGGAGGTTAACTTATTAATAATAATGAAATATGAATTGACATTATTAAGTTATTTGGTTTAATTCCGGCATGGATGTGTCGAAAGCTAAGTGCCCAAGTTGTGAGCGAGGGATGTCAGTCGCGCGATTGGTGTGTTCGGATTGCGATGTCGCGATGGAAGGTCGCTTTGATATTTCACCGCTCGCACGCTTGTCAAACGAAGACCAGTTGTTTGTCACCGTTTTCTTACAGGTCAACGGATCGCTCAAAGCGATGGAGAAGGTATTCGGTATCAGTTACCCGACGGTGAAAAACCGGCTGGCGACCGTTTCTTCGCAACTCCCGAGGATTAAAGGGTTAGGCGTCGAACACTCATCGAAGTCGGATCCGGAATTGCTTGACAAACTCGAAGCAGGCGAACTAAGCGTGTCTGAAGTGTTGGAACGACTACGTAGCTAGTGGCATCGATAGCGATCGTGCGGTGGCGACGAAACCAGCGAGTGCCGTTCATCCTGCCAGTATTTGTTTTTTGGCCGTTCATCATCGTGCTCCTGATTGTCGGGTTCGCGATGCAATTGGGATCGTCACGTTGGGAACAGCGGGGTAAGAAAATCGTGCTAGTGACACGGGCAGTGAACGCTCTACGTGGATTACGTATTTCACTTCGAGATGACGATTCGTTACTGGACATTGTGGTTCTATGAATACGCTCAATGTCCTGATCGTATTTGCAAGGCGTTTCGACGCGACTTTTCACAAAGGTAGGAGAGAACATTGAACGAGCAGACGAAGATAGATGACAACGACTCGAGGTCCAGCTACCAAACTGACGTTAGAAGAGTGCTCAATATGCTGCATGACGAGAAAGTAACCGTTGATGAAGCTGAGCGGTTACTAAAAGCGTTGACGCCCGACGACCCAACCTCGTACGAGATGGCATCGACTGAGCGTGCATTACCCAAATTCTTGGTAGTTCAAATCAGCTCTGGCTCTGACGAAGTCAACGTAAGGGTTCCAGTAAAACTCATCTCGCTTGGTGTAGATTTATCCAAACTCAATCCACAGGTCGCTGATGCGTTGGAGGAAGCGGTTCCAGGTACGGTCCACGGGCTTGCTGGTTTGAAAGATGAAGAACTACGCGAGGCGCTGCAAGGTCTTGCCATCAATATCCACGACGACGAGGATTCGGTCCGTGTCTACTGTGAATGAGCAGGCGAATTCGTCTGGAAATGGACCCGCTTCGCGAATGACTAGGGATTTCGACGTCAACCAATTTGACAAGGTCTCTACATCGATAAATGGCACCATTCGAGTTTCGATTGGTGCGACTCCTTCGTTGACGATTCGCGCAGAGGAGGGAGCGATAGGGGCGATAGATGCTGTGGATGTGGCGGTGCGCGACAGCACTTTGATACTTAAACCCAAGCGAAATTGGTCGGGGTCGTCAGGTGTTGCTCGTTCGCTCGCTGCCCAACTATTGGATCAGATTTTGAAACGACGTGGAAGTGGTGACCGAGAACCTTCCATCGGAGTTGCAGCTCCATACACCGTAGAGGTCACGACGCCACGCCTACGTGAACTGGTCGTAGGCGGAAGTGCACGCGTCGCGCTTGAATCAGACGTGCACGATGACGAAAGTTTCAAGCTGAGCTGTCATGGAACGACGGGCGTCTCCACGAAGAATGTTTCTGCACCGAGTGTTTACTTCGCTTCGTCCGGTACTGCTTCGCTTCAGGTGAATGAAGTTTCAAGCGATTCGTTTGATTGCCGAATATCGGGAACGGCGACAATTCGAGCGAAAGGAGAGGCTACGAGAGCTTCGGCACGGCTATCGGGTGCCGGGTCGCTTCATGCTACTGAATTGTTAACGAGTCAGGCAACGTTTACGATGAGTGGTGCCACGAACGCCACGATCAACGCGCAGAAAGTACTTGAAGTCAAATCATCCGGTGCGTGTTCGGTACGGTATCTCGGTGATCCGAAAACGAGCACGAAATTTAGTGGCGTGCTTGATTGCTCACCGTTGCAAGCACAAGAGAAGAGCGTTTAGAACTAAACCTTATAGATGCGCTCGTAGATATTGCCCGGTAAAAGAGGATTTTGTGCGGACGATGTCCTCAGGCGTACCTTCCGCGATGACTTCGCCGCCACCGCGTCCACCTTCTGGTCCCAAGTCAATGACGTGATCCGCCGTCTTGATGACGTCAAGATGGTGTTCGATGCAAAGTACGGTGTGTCCTGCATCCACTAATCGATGAAGGCAGTTGAGCAGGTTCTCGATGTCGGCGAGATGCAGTCCCGTTGTCGGTTCATCCAATATGTAGAGAATGTGACCGCGATTCTGTAGTTTTGCTAATTCCGTCGCGAGTTTAACCCGCTGCGCTTCGCCACCAGAAAGCGTTGTGGCAGACTGACCAAGTGTCAGATACCCAAGGCCGAGATCATCAAGGACCTTGATCTTCCTTGCGATCTTCGGCTCGTTCTGGAAGAACTCGACGCCATCTTCAATGGACATCTCCAGTACGTCGGCGATGTTCTTTTCTAGGTAGGTAACCTCTAGCGTCTCGGCGTTGAATCGTTGACCTTTGCATGCCGTACACGTGACTTCTACGTCCGGCATGAAGTACAGCTTCGTCCGGATCGTACCCTCACCTTGACATTCCTCACAGCGACCGCCTTTGACGTTGAAACTAAATCTGCCAGGCTTGTAGCCTCGCGCTTGAGACAACTCGGCGTTCGAAAAGAGTTTTCGTATGTCGTCGTAAATACCGACGTACGTTGAAGGATTCGATCGGCTATTGCGACCAATTGGCGACTGGTCAATATTGATGACGCGGGTGAGATGCTCGACGCCTTCAAGATTCTCATGGTCACCTGAAAGTGACCGCGTGTCGACCAATTGCTTCCACAGTTCCTTGTAGAGAATCTCGTTAATCAGTGTAGATTTGCCGGATCCAGAAGCGCCACTTACGCACACGAACATTCCGAGCGGGATCGTCACGTCGATGTTCTTGAGATTGTTTTGCTTCGCGCCACGGATGACTAATTCCTTGCCGTTGACTGCTCGACGATCCTGTGGTGTCTCGATCTTCTTCTTTCCGCTTAGATATTGGCCGGTGGGCGAGTCGTCATTGTCGAGTATTTTTTGAAGCGCTCCTTGGACAACGATTTCGCCACCGTGTATGCCTGGTCCCGGTCCAACTTCGACGACATGGTCTGCCGCACGTATCGTGTCTTCGTCATGCTCAACGACAATGACGGTATTACCGAGATCGCGAAGTGATTTCAACGTCGCGATCATTTTGGTGTTGTCCTTTGGATGCAATCCAATTGACGGCTCATCGAGCACGTACAACATACCCATGAGCCCTGAGCCGATTTGCGTCGAAAGCCGGATCCGCTGCGCTTCGCCACCTGAGAGTGTGCCGGACGCTCGGTTTAAATTGAGGTAGTCGAGACCAATCCCGAGCAGAAGATTGATTCGCTTCATGATCTCGTTTCTGACTTGGTTTCCTGCTTCAGCCTGTGGTCCGGTAAATTCGAGTGAACCCATGAATGCGTGCAGCTCGTCGAAATTCATCTGACCAACGTCGTAGATGCTTTTGCCCTGAACATGAAACAGCATGCGCGTGGCTTTCAGTCGTGAACCTTGACAGTCAGCACACGTGTGCTCAACCATCACCCGGTCGAGCCATCGTTCCATATTCGAGTTCGGCACGTCCTGCTGGCGATACCAACGATATGACCGTTCGATGTTGCCGGCGATACCCTTGAAATTGACCGGCCATCGCAGCCAACGTTCCTTACGATCTTTGGTCTCCGGTGGAATTTGTAGCTGGAGTAGTTTTCCTTGCGTACCATGAAGTACTACTTCTTGTGCGTCTGCGGACAAGTCTTGCCATGGCGCATCCATGTCGATGCTGTATTCCTGCGCCACGGTGTAGAGCGAGTAACCCGCGTGTGATTCCGGTCGGTAGGTGAATGCCTCGCGAAGGAAGCATCCTTGTCTCAAACTGCGTTCGGGATTAGTTACCAGCAGATCCCGATGTGTCATCTTGGTCGTGCCGATGCCACCGCATGTGCGGCACGCAGCTTCGGGTTTGTTGAACACGAAATAGTCGGGAACGATGTCGCCGAACACAAGATTCTTGGTCTTGCTGCCAAAGTTCTTGTAGAACTTGGTACGTGCAGTCTTGCTTAGACCTCCGGTAATCTCGACGGTCATTACGGACTCACCGACCCGAAGTGCGTGCTCAATGGCGGCACTTAGTTGCTTCTCGATTCCCTCGACCCGGGTGAACTTGTCGACGACGGCATACATTTGTGGTTCGCCATCAACGCCTTCCGGCACTTCGTCGCTGAGATCAATGCGCTCACCATCGATGATTACCGTGCGACACCCTTGCTTCCGGACCTCAGTGAAAAGGAGAGAGGCATCTTCGCCGTAGATTAGAAAGATCGGTACTACGAGTTCGAATTCAGCACCTTTCGGTAAGCTAAGAATCGACTCAAGAATGTTCCCGCTCGTCTTGATGGGCACGTCTTCGTCGGTATACGGACATTTCGCTTCACCAATCGTTGCGTACAGCAGATTTAGATAAGTCGATACGTCGGTGAGTGTGCCGACCGTGGATCGCGGATTCCGTGCAATCGTTTTCTGCTCGATCGAAACGACGGGGGACAAGCCGTAGACGAAATCAACATCGGGTTTCTCGACCTGCGCGATGAAGCGACGCGCGAAACTCGAAAGCGATTCCATGTAGCGGCGTTGGCCTTCAGCATATATCGTGTCAAATGCCAGCGATGACTTGCCAGAACCGGACAATCCCGTTACGACCACGAGCGCGTCGCGAGGGATTTCGACGGAAACGTTTTTTAGATTGTGGACTCGAGAACGTTGTACTTCGATCGTCGTGCGATAGCCGTTTTGACGATCAGTCGAATTGTCTCGGTCTCTTGTAGAGCGTTTGTTTCTCGATTGTTTCGCCACGCCGATTGAAGTCCTTCGCGTGAATCGCTGGGTGAAGCATTATGAACTTTAAATTTCTAGACCACGAAGAACGCGAGTTCCTCAACTTCATTCTGACTGTAGAGCGTCAGTTTGGTGTGCACAGAAGCTTTCTCGATGATTTCAAGATCCGCAAGCCATTCGCACGCCGTCACGACGTGGTGCAGGTCGTAATTCCGCGCAAAATGAGTTTCGAGTTCGGTGCTTGACCGTGGTTCGCCGCCTGCACCTCGGAGATACTCAATAACGGGTTCGAAGAGTTCTTCTGCCAGTGGTTCCAGGTACGCTTCGATCGCGGCAATTGCTGTACTTAGCACAGTCTGGCTTATCTTCTTGTCGAATAGATCCGTGTAGATGAGTTTGAACAATTTCGGCTCGAGTGTCGTGGCCTCTACCAGTGCCTCGCGATCTACTAGCTGACCTGCTTGACTTACGACCACATTTGCGAGGGCACCCGCGGTGTTCAGGATCCAATGAGCGGTGTAGTGTGGGTCGTCCTTAATCAGGTGCCATTTCTTTGCCTTGTACAGCTGCGTGACCGCAAACTGCGCGTGATTCATCATCTGAATCTGCAGATCGTGCTTGCCGAGTCGATCGATGTCTTCGTACATGCTGTCGATTGACGGATCTTTGCTGAACAGCAGGGTCGAATGTGCGTAGATCGAATGCTGAAATGAATTGCGTTGCGCCGCTTCGAGGGCACGTTTGAACTGATTTCGCGGGATCAGAGACGTGTGAATGTTCACGTCATCTGCCGTGAGACAGATTGCTTCGTGAAGCTGTTTCTTTTCGTCTGTCGTAATGACAACCAGATCGACGTCTGATTTCTCCCAGACTTCATCGTACGAAAGACTGCCACACAGGATCGCGGCAAGCACGTGACTGTCTGCTTCGAGGTCCTCTTGGACGATTGAGACGGCGTGTTCGAATCGTTCGCGAGTGTTAATGGTCATGTCGATTCGCTACGAGACAAAGGATGGTCGCAATCAGGTTTATAGCAGCGCGAGAGATCAAGGTTTTACGCTGCTCGTTCTCCCGAGAGCTTGTTCACATCGAATTGGAGGGTGTTAATCTGTAATAAAGTTCTTGATCTGGTCCGCTAAGGTGTTACATGCCGAAGCTTGTACGCGAGCGATAAATGGCAACGGCACAATCACGGCTGGTACGAAGGAAACCCCTCTTGCTTCGGAACTGAGTTTACCAACGCTAATCTGATTCGAAATATCCCAGATTGTCGCTTCATAGTCGGACGCACCTTCCCAGCTTAGGAAGCCGAAACATGCTGGTAACCCGCCGCTAGCCACAGCACATTGGAGTGTGCCGGATTGATCGCGTCGTTCGGTCGTTCCCTCGATCCAAACGATGTAACGGACGCCAATCTCTTTGATTCGTTGAGCAATTTCGGGACGTGCAACGAGGCGATCAAGTTCATTCAGTTCGAGTGGTGCAGTACGTGGTTCGAACCACGGAAATAACGAGTCTAGAAAAGCCTTGTCACCAATCACGGAGATTGCGTTAGAGCCCGACGACGCGCGATTCGAGACGCATTCGACGAATTTATGACGGGTTTCATCACGATTTTTATGACGACGACCGAGGATCGCGATGGTTTCATGACCCAGAATCCCGGTTTCGCCTTGTCGAACTTGCTGAATCGTAGAGGAGACGCACCCAGTAGTTGCAAACACGGCGGTGATTGTGAAGGCCAATAGAGCTTTCTGCATCATGAGGAGCTCTCGACTATGCCGTCGATCCATGATTGAACTTGGGCTTCCTTAGCGAAGTAAAAGGACATACTAGCGGCTGCATCCCGCAGCGCAAACTCAGCCGCATCGTGTAACGCGGCTGCCGACGTTCGAGAGAGGGTGGGGTAGTTGTTCTTATTTGCTTTGCCATATGCTGCGAGAGGCCACGAGTGTATTAATTGACCCGATGTATCCCAGAGCTGAAGTTGATAACGGATCCACACTTCGTAGTAATCACTGCGGGTCTGCTGAGGTAGTGTGATCTGCACTTCCTGAACGGACGGCGAAATGATGCCATGCATATCGCTTGGAACATCTTGGAAATTCTCTACTTCGACGTATCGTTCAAACAGGGAGTCGAAAACGGTGGAAAACAGGACTTTGTGTGCGCCTGTCATGTCGATTCGAAAATCGCCGTGATTCTCGATCTTTTCCTCGTAAACATGAGTTTGGAGCTGCGGAGGAAAATAAGTGGCGATGTAGATCGGTAACGGCGAGATGACTGGCTTCGGTACAGTGAAGTCCAATCGGAATTTCGCAGATGTTCCACACGCGGTCAGTAGTAAGAGTACTACGAACACTACGCCGTGTCGCGCAATTGAGATGGTGCTATACATCAGGACCGATTTGCGTTTACCACATGACTAGTTTAACGAAGGAAGTCCCACAAAAGTACCACCATTACGCGTTGTAAGTTCGCGCATCAGCAATGCGTACTGCAAAACACTCCCAGATGTTCGCCCGACATCAAAGTACACGGGGAATCCGACGGCGTGTATCCGGACGCGACGGTTCCCTTCTTCGTCTGCAGCATTCACCCTATCAATTCGGTCAACGATCTGCTCGACGGAACGTCCTTGAAAGTCGTCGCCGAAGACATACAAGCTGATTTTCTTATCTGGATCATAGAAAGTACTAATCGCTTCCTCGATTCCTTCAACCGGGCTTGAGTTTGAGTAAATATCCCATGTGCGTAGGCGATTGAGGATAGCCGTCCGACGAGCAGGTGAATCTTGAATCCATTGCCGCGCATAGCGGGGAAACATGTAGTCGCCCATGTCATTCATGACCTGAATGCCTTTGACGTTGGGGTAGATATTGAGCACTTCAGTCACTTTCCGAACGACTGCGCCCCAAGCTCCTTGCTGCATGCTACCAGAAGTGTCGATGATGAAGATGATGTATTCACTATCGACTGTCATACCACCGATCGCCGCAGTGCTTCTACGATAGTCTTTCCCGAGTAAGCGTTCCATTTCGTCCGTTAGTGTTTGTTTTGCACGTACCAGGTCGGTAAGGTGAGACTGTCGGTCTTGGGTGCTGAGTTGCAACGCTTCAAATCGACTCGTGACCTCAACGAGCTCTTCCTGAAGACGCGTGAGACGCTGGAGTGCCTCATCTAAACTGAGTTCAGATTCCTCTTTAGCGCGCTCGAGTACTTCGATTTCTCCGAATATCTCCTTGATTGCTTGTTGTTTCAGCGCGACCTGAGCTGCGAAATCGTCGATCGAGTCCTCGAGTACCAGCGGAAGACTGATCTTCGTGATCATCAAAAGCAGAATGATGGCACCGAATCCACAACAGATGACGTCCAAGAACGCCAAGTTCATCTCTGAGACGCTACGGCGAATTTTCATGGCCAGTCAGCCGAAGGTGAGATCATGGTACCGCCAGTGATATGCGCGAGATTCCAGTAAGAAACTGGCGCGACTGGATCACCCTCGAGCGGAAACATGAGGACGTTAACCGGGATGCCAGCAGGCAGTATGCGAACGGCTTGATAGAAGAGATTAAGACGTTCTCGACCCGTAATCGTCGTGCGATTTGTGGTCGGAGAATCCATCGTCGGAAGACTGTCTGCGATCAGGAATAGATTGTCAGGTAACGGATGAAGCGTCGCTGCTAATTCGAACAACCCTTTTAGATTTGTTCCTTCGTGTGGGAGCACTTCCTCCAATTCAACGAAAAGGGAACGAACGGTCTCGCCGTCTGATGCGTCGATCCAATTACCATCATTGATAACGAATGATGATTCGTTGTTGTAAAGCACCACTTGAAAGCGGCTCTGAAGCGGGATGTTGGCGGTAAGCCATGCGACGGTGCGAACGGCTCGTTGCCACTTCGGCGCATTGCGCTGTCGTTCCGCGCTCATGTTCCTGCGCCTCAATACGTTGACGATCGTGTCATCCAGCATGCTTGATGAGATATCAAGCGCAATCAGGATGTGCTCGCCACCCATGTAGAGACCCGTGAGGTACTGGCGATCGCCTTCGCCACGAATTTCAATCGTCGTTTGACCTTCTTCGTTGCGGTCAGCGCGGGCCAACGCATCGACCTCCACTTCGATCTCCTCCAGCTCCTTAATGAGTTGCTCAAGAGACTCCGTCTGGTCGAGAGAGGTTTTCTCGATCTCTTCGAGATCTTCCTCTTTTATCTCGAGTTCCTCGACCCGTTCGTCGATCGATTGCTTCACGTCCGCGATTCGGATGCTTAAGTTTCCAACTAAATCACGCAGATAAGACAGACTCTCCTGATTGGTGTCGAGCTGATAGTCAAGAAGCCTCGATTCCGCACGCAAGTTTCGGTTGTCCACTTCTTCCGATGTCTCGGTCGCGTGATTGATGATGAGATACATGATGACAACGGCTCCGAAGCCGCCGGCCATCACGTCAATAAAGGACAGCGTAAAAACGCTGCTCTCGCGTCGACCCTTAGCCATTGTCGACGACGCGGATTAGAACGATCTCCTTTGCGTCACGCGAGTCGGCTCCAATACGAATCCGATCGCCACACGCTACGATGGTGTTACCTTGGATCGACTTACCGTTCACGTAGGTCTCGCGCCCGTCGTGAGGACGAAGTGTGACCTTACCATCTTCGCGGAATAGCGAGCATTCTTCTATGTCGTCAAATGAGATTCCGCGCTCAGTGCCAATTGGGTATGCCGCATCACCTAAGAGCACGTGAGTGGGCACGTGAACATGTTCGATCGAATCGGCTTGTTTAGCGATTGGTCTTGATCTAAACGAAGTTGTGCTGCTGCTTGGTCTGAGAATTGATTTGTGCAGTTCGATGTCCGCGTCATCTGGAAATCGTTCATCCATGTAGGCGACTGCGTCAATCACACCATCCGAAGGGCAAACCTCTGCAGTTCTACCCGAACCAGCAATGTACTCAAGGAATCCGGGCAATCGAATTGCATGTTCGCCGAGGAGCAAGTGTGTTCCCGGATTACATTCTGACAAGATTCGATCGTAAATGTCGATGGCGTTTGTGGCTAATTCGTCCTGTAACAGACTTGTTGATCTTGTTTCTCCATTGTGGTTGACGCTGATTACGAGTTCATTGCCGCGATCGATTCGCTCACACAATCGATCGAATACTTGCTGCTCCGTGGCGCCAGATACACGAGGGTCAAATCGGGTTTCATCAAGCGATCGTTGCGCGACAGCGTCGATCCAACGCTGAACAAATTGAAGATATCCGGCGGATGGCAGTGACTTGACTGTGACGACTTCTATCTCGCCGTCGTGTTGATAGAGCTGGGTAACGACCGTCCGCTGTAGCTGCAGGTCAATGTAGAACGCGGAGTCCGAAACAGTAGCCCTGGATCCCGCGACCACAGCGGCGTCGATAAAGCCGCGTGGATGTACGCGCTTGTACTGCAGGATGCCATAGAGCAATCCCACCTGATCGCTGTCGAAATCGCTCGGTACGACGACCCAACCTGGATCCTGTATACCAACGTCGCTGCGCGTGAACGCTTCAGCTATCTGGTTGTAGACCAAGTCTGAGTTCTTTCCGATCGTACGGGTGCGAGGCTCGATTGCATCCTCATTCATGCGTTGCCAGTAAGTCGTTTGACACTGGACCGGATGAATGAACAACTGCGCCAGCGCATCACTACCGAGTGCGGTTGAGTTTTCAGAGAGAAACGCGACGCCGGCTTCCTCGTAGCGAGTTTCACCCTCGTTTCGCAACCTCAACAGGATGTCGTTGACTTCAAACGACCACATCTCAACGAACCTGCATGTGTCGTATTAGGTGTTCGTCACACCAAGTTTGCGAGTCAATGACAAGCTGTTCCTGTACGCGTTGTAGCTGATGCACGCACAACATCACGATGATGCTGATAACCAACGCGACAAACGTTGAATTGAAAGCGATACCCAAGCTCTCGGTAACGCCTGCGATATCTCCTTGTACCGCAAGATACGCTTGGCTGAGCGCTTCACCGATGCCTCGTACGGTTCCAATGAATCCGATTGATGGAATCGCCCATGCGATGTAGCGTATGACCGATAGTTCGCTATCGAGTCGATCGTTCTCACTATCGCAAGCGGCCTTGACAGATTCGGCGACGTTCTGCACATCTTTCGTCGATTCAAATCGGCGTAGCGCGATAAGTAACGTGCGGGGCAAAAGCCTTTCACGGTCTTCGTCAGTTAACGCCTGCAGGGGACGCATGTAGGTGCGCGAATCCTCGGGAAACACGCTTGTGCCTTCTCCAATAGACAGAACTTCCTGTTTGAGTAGTCGCCGTTCGTGCGCGTTATTCCATACCTTGAATCCCATGATCGTGAAAGCCCAGAGCATCAAGATCAAACATGTCTCTTGCTCGTAGTCGCGAAGCGTGACGAAGATAGACCGTTCAGCAACGAACGCTTCATCGCGTGCAAGGCGTTCTTTGCGCTCCTCGAGGATGGCAGTTGCGTTCGGACGAACGAAACTGACGTAAACCGTGTGAACCAATGCCCACGCGATCGCCAGCGCGAGCAAGTGTGCGACGAAAGATTCTGTGAATCGTTTTTTCATATATCAGTTGGGTAGGGTACGGCGTAGTCTTCCGAAATATCTTCCGAAGGATCGAACACGTCATCGGACGCGTCCTCCTGCCTATTGGGTTGCTCTTTGGTTTCTGTTTGTTGACGTTCTGAAGTGCTTTCTGATTGCGAATCTGGCGGGTCTTCTCGTGAGGAGTCTTCTTCCTGTGCGCCGAAAGACAGCGCGATACACGCAAACGCGATACTAATGAGACCTTTGAATCGATGAAACATTTCTATTCTGCAAATCTAGCTATTCTGAAGCCTACATCTTGGCGTCCATCGGTTCCATAGTCTCGGAATGACAAGCGCAGGTCGGTGATTGTGCCATGCATCCAGCTGGCACCTCGGATGACATGGTATTCGCCGGTTTCCGGTCCGAGATTTGAAACAGTCTCGTTAACCGACGGCACGTCGTAAAAATTATGGACCCACTCGGCGACATTACCACCGATGTCATTGAGGCCGTGGTAATTTGCATCGAACGTTCCAATGGGTGATGCTACTGTGTGATTGTCGTTGTAGTTGAAAATGACGCGTCCAATCATGTGTTGAGCCGCTTGATCAGCGTAGTTGCCGTGGTAATTTGGTGGCGGGAGACTGTCCCCCCAAGGAAACAGTAGCAACTCTTCAGGTGAGGAAGTCGTGCGTGCAACCCAAGCCCATTCCGCTTCAGTGGGTAATCGATATCCGAGTGAATTCGGATTGAATTTGGGTGGATCGCCGGTACGTATCACGTAGAACGGTTCGAATCCTTCCTTAACTGACAACCAGTTGCAATATTGGACCGCTTCCTGCCAACTCACGTTTGCGACAGGTTGTTCGTCCTTGTTGAGCGTCGTATTCTCAAAATCGCCGGAGTCGTGCCCGGACGCAAAACGACGGAACTGACCGTTCGTTACTTCGTCCTTGCTGATATAGAAGCGGCGGTCTAGCTCCACGGTACGAAATACCTCATTTGCCCGTCTGCCAGGTTGACGACGGGACGCACCCATTCGAATCGGTGTTGGTTTGAGTAAGACCATAGCGTGGCCTTCGCTCGTGGAACGCGCTTGTTCTAGCGCTGCAAGTCGTGCTTCTTCGTTGGTTAATAGTCGGACTTTCAGCTCTTGTTGAAATTCCGATTGGACGGTGATTTCTGTCGCATAACCCGCAAAGCCTTCCTTGCGCAATTCAATATCGTGATCGGTCGCATGCAACGTGAGCACCGTATTACTAATACCTGCTAGTTCACCATCAACCCAAATCTCCGCGTTTTCAGGTTGGGTCGTGACGACGAGTTTGCCAGTTACTTCCTTTAAATTCAGGACCAGACGCCGCGCTTGCGCCGTCTCCAAGCTGATGTTTCGCACCGCAGTGTGATAGCCGAATAGTGATGTCTCGACTTTGTGGTTGCGATTGGGACGTAGGTCTACATCAAGCGGCGTGGTACCGATAAACTCACCATCGATCGTCACGCTTGCCGAGGTAGGGGTGCTTTCTACATAGAGCGTGCCGCCGATCAGTGTTAGCGTAACAGGAGGAACATCGATTGTCTCTTCGGGTTCGACGTAGAGGAAGTCAGTCCAACGCTCATATCCTGGCGCTTTCACCGAGAGTTTTCGTTCACCCGCCATTACCTGAAATGGTCCTGGCGTCACAAACTCGGTCTCGACATCGTCGATGGATACCTGTGCACCTACTGGGGTCGTGGATATAGTGACGTCGGCCCAGTTGGGTCTTAACTCGTATGTGAGAGTTTGCTCAACGCCTCGACCGACGACGGACGCAGCAATTTCGGCAGGCTGATAGCGATCGGCTCGAATCTCTAATTGAAGTTCGCCAGCAGGAAGGTTGACCGTCAGCGGAGCAAATCCAAGACTTTGACCACCGCGCTCAATCTGTGCGCCGTCAGGCGAGCCGGTGATTGTGACCGAGCCAGGAAGGGGAGTAAGCTCCAGTTCGAAGAGTTGATCGGGTTGCGAAGTCACTGTGAGAAACTTACGCAGAGATTCATAGCCTTTCGCACTCGCGTGCACTTGAATCTGACCGGGGCGGATCAAATAGGAAGGTCCCGACGGAATCACGATGCCACCGCTGATCTCTATATTGGATTCTTCAGCGTTTGTAGCGAAACGTACGGCATTTGCTGTTATTAGAAACCAGCCGACGACGAGCACACAGAGCACAACTGCGATTAACACCCACTGCCACCATGACGGCAGAGTGAACTTCAGCCGTTGGGTTTGTTGAGTCGGTTTAAACCTAGTAGGTTTGATGCCATCCGTGGCGCTATCGTTCGCCACTTAGATGGGCTCGACGCACACGATAGCGATAGGATCCATCCCCTCGGTTACCACAATCGTCTTGCGCACATCACGGCAACCATTTGCACTACCGGTGAGCAAGTACCGACCCGGTCGTAATGACAGGACTTTGCGATCAAATGGGTCAAGTTGGCCAACCGTTGCGAGGCGTACTTCCATCTCATTGTCAGAAACCAGCACGATCGGTAACGGTTTACTGGCCGTTTCTAATAAGGTCGCAAGTTTGCTCACTTTAGCGGGATAGGTCGATTGAATGGACGCATGCTCCTGCGCTTCTTTTAGGATGGTCTGAGCAGCGACAAACTCGTCATTTGAGGACAACATGTCAGGATCAGCTAAGATGCGTTCCATCGCTGCAGAAATTCTGATCGTCGTTTGTGTTCGCGCATGTCCATCAAGGGCGAATTGAAGATTGTTGTCGAGCGCTAGCACTTGGCCGTACACCTGCATGGCAGATCTAAGATCACCATCACGTTCGTAACGTTCAGCAGTTGCCTTCATTTCGCCGATCGTACTGTTGCCAACTCGATTCAGCACTTCATTAAGACCGGTGACGGCGCCGGGATCGTCTGGTCGCACGCGCAATGCACGTTCAAAGCCACGGCGCGCAGTGTCTAAATCGTCTTGATTGAGAGCGGAGTACGCTTCCGTGAGAACGAGCTTGTACTCCTCTTCCAGTTGAATCTGCTGGATTTCAAGCAACTGTTGATCGATATTCTCCGTTTCGGGATCTACCTCTCGAGCCTCAAGTAAAAGTATTTCGGCTTGATCGTATTCCTTTCGTAACAGCGCACGTCGTGATTCACGGATTAGCGAGTTCACTTGCGGTAACTTTTCAAGTCGATTAAGCACGTGTGACAACGATTCGTCGTTGGGTTTGATCTCTTGCGCACGTGCTAATTCGGCTTGCGCCGTATTAATGTCTCGACTGATGATTGCCGCGTAACCTGTCTCGAATGCCTGCTCGAACTCCGTCTCCTGCGTATAGACGTACTCACGTAAACGGGCAGTCGCGTCTCGGTATTGCTCGATCGCTACTTCGTATTCACGGCGTGCGAATGAGGCATCCGCTTCATTCGCGGCATCAATAATCGCGTCGTACACATCCTGATGGTCGCGGAGACCAAGCTGCTCAGCTTCGACCTGGTCCTGTAACTCCGCAAACTCGGCCAAGATAGCCTTCGCACTCTCTTGGGCACGCTGCAATTCCGTGTCACGGAATGGCAATACCTCGTCAATATCCGACTCAGTCGAGGCATTAGAACGATCGGTGACGCTGACCGACCGATTAGCGGTTGAACTCTCGTACGTAATCTGAGTAGGAATGAGCTGAATCGCTAAGAATGCGCCAGCAACCACCACCAGGACAAGTATGAGCGGCCATGGAATTGAACGCTTCTTTTGTGGTTCTGGTGTGGGTTCGGTTTGCGCGAACGACGGCGCAATCGATTTGATCTTTATTGGATCAGTCACGCGGATCCGGTATCTTCAGAATTTCTACGGATAGACTTTCGTCAATCGGGGTATCTGCCACGTCATCGGGGATTGGCAATTGATAGTCCTCAAAGAATAGACGCCGCAGAATGCGCTTAAGTTCCGTATATTGCTCGTCAACGCTACCCATCAATGAGATCGTGGCGTTCTCTAACTCGAGCGTATGCGGCGAAATGTCCGCCGCAGCGGAAACCCCAAGTTCACGCAAGGCCGCACCGTGCAGGGTTAGGTTGGCTCGGGCTTGAATCGCACCGAGTACCTCGCCGGCGCCACCAATGACACCTGCGTATCCAGCATATTCTGTTGCTGTTGCGGAACTGCGTTGCATGACAGCGCCACTCGCAATCATTAAACCGCCAGCAAGTAACTTTGCGCGGGCTTTGTTTCGTTCCTCGCGATAGGCAATCGCATCCTCATAGGATCCTTCGCGCCACTTTTGATAGGACGGATACATGCGCGATGCGAAGTCGCCGTAATATTCGTCTAGCGTGTCAATGAATAGGTATTCCCGTTCGCGTATCTGTCGTACGCGGCGCAACATCGGATCTTCGTCTGATGGCATACGAGAAATTCGTACGACATCGTCCTGTTCCACCGCCAAATGGTTACTAAACACATCAGGTGAGAACTCCTGTGCGAACAGCAATTCCGCAGTCGTTCGGATTTCCTTGATTTCTTCGGTTGTTAACTGAGCATGGAACTTGTACATCCGATCCGCAACCGACTTGTACATGGACTGAAATGGATCAACGTTCGCAGGAATCTGCGGCTCGTAAGCGAATTTGCTGGCTAGTGTTTCGTATTCGTCCTCAAACCAAACGATACCCCGAGCATCCTGCACCGCGACATTCACGATAAGGCGTTCGCCGTCAGAATGCATGATGGTGCCAGAAATCGTCACATCGACTGCATATGAGTCACGCGGGAGTACGCGAACGGCACCCCAATTACCAGTCGATTGCAGCAGTTCCTTCGCGAAATGTGCGATGTAATTTGCTTCCGCTCGCCTGATCTCGTCCGTGATATTTAGCGCCGTGCGTTCGTCGTACGACTTTGGGATGTTTGCGTCTAGTACTTTGACGCCAATGTTTAGTAGCAGATGCTCAGGAATTGACGTCGTCGCCGTAAGCGGCGGTGCCAAGTCGACATAGCGTAACGTCGGTTTAAGAGTGCACGCACAGAGCAGTACACCAAGCGAAACCGTAACGAGTAGTCGTAACGATCTCACTTACGCTTTTCCAGGTAGCGTCTTAGCTCGTCCCATAGTGCAGCACGCAACTCTGGGTCTTTCTCCGCTAGCGCGGCTTCACGAAGTTGCCGCGCCACGACATCGTCGTCCTTCGCGTCCGGCATGTCTGCTTCACCGATGCGAATTCCAGCTCGATCTGGAGGGTCGCCTTGCTCTGCGTCCGCTAACACTGCATCGCCGGGAAGCGCTTCACCACCGGCCTGTTCATTGATTTTCTCAGCATGTTCTTCGCGGTCAGACATGATGTTGCCGTCGATGTCCGCTAGTGTCTCTTCAAGTGCTTTATCGGCTTCGGATTTTGCGTCTTCTTCCGCGTCTTCCCCGTCGCTTGGCTCAGGGACGCCCTGTCTAACTTTCTCGGTTTCTGGCAACTCGTTGCTAACTACCCAGCCGCCGTTCTCTTCGGCGTCTGGAGTCCCAAGAACACCTGCACCGGGGTCGTCACCGTCGATATCAATCTCCTGACCCCCTTCTGGTTGTTCGCCCGCACCCGAACTAGGTAGACCCGCCACATCCGTACCAGATTCGACGCCGACGGATGACGCGGATTTACTCTCATCACCGCTATTTTGATCGGCTACGCCGCCTTCCCCGGTTTGATTCTCCCTGCTGTCTTCATCACCGTCGTCTGCGGTTTGAAGCGGTCCGCCTGAGGGCAGCTGTCCGAGTTCACCGTCTTGCGCACCTTGGCGCTGTTCGCCACCGCCAGAGTCTGCTTGTGAGCCTTTCGATCGCTCTCCATCTGAGCGCTGGGGTAGACCAGGAATGCTCGGTAGGTCTGCACCACTGCTTTGTTGTTGGGAACTGCCAGATGACGAAGGTGACGGCATTGAAGGCATGTTGCTGCCTGACTGTGAAGGTATCGCGGTCGGCATAGACGGTGAGCCGGGACTCGGCATTGAAGGCAGTTGTGGCATACCGCTTCCGGATGGGGAGGGTAAAGCGCTTGGATTTGACGATGGGTTACCAGGTTGACCGGGTAATTGCTGACTAGATGGGCTTGGTGAGCTGCTTGGTTGAGGCAAACCTGTCGGAGGCTGTGGGAATACATCCGGTGTCCGCGTCGGCGGTCTTGGGTGCGAGCTTGGCGCGATCCCCATACATGCAGTCAGCACGGCTGCACACGTCATTACTCCGATCACATAAAGCGCGTAACGGACTATTTGACGAATACTTCTACGTATAGACGTAACTACATGGTTCATGACGCTGATTTCCCACGCATTGCTGCGAGTCTGCACAGTTAGCTAATGGTATATGAGTAGACAATCCGAAGTGTGGGAAAGTTACCCGTAATTTTGTTACTTGGAGCTACGATATGACGCGTTGTTTTGCGTCGTACCGGAGTTTGAGCTGCGCGCCGATGTATAGTAGGGAAACGTGTGCAGGAACTGCACATTTTCGGTGGTTGTGGCGATTCCATCAACGAATGCCGGTCGATAGATCGAATTTGCGGCAGTATCACGTGTCGCTCTAGCCAACATTTGACCAGGATGTGAGTAGACTTGCTTGATCTTCTTGGTCTTTCCGCGCTCTGTAACGGTTAGTGCGATTTCAATACGACCTTCGAGTTCGACCACAGGGATCGTCGTTTCACGCTTTGGTCGTTCCGGGTCGTCTGGTAGCGGCTTGTATAGGACCTTCGGCGTCGTCATGTGTTCCTCAACGAATGCGAATTGTGGGGTGCCATCTAAGCTCTGCCAAATATCCTGATATACGACAGCGGCCTTCTCGTATTTCTCGAATAAAAGGTACCAGTCCGCGAGTCTTAGTTTCGCCTCTGCCAATACGGGACTAGCTTTATCCTCCAGCTCTATATTGATCCGCACGAGTTCTAGTAGCGCTTCTTCGCCTTTCGAAAAATCGTTCAATTCAGCGAAGTAATGCTCTGGATGGTTGATTGATCCATATGGGCGAGGTGTGAATTTGTCTGTTTGAGCAGAATAGTCAGCTGGTCGAAATCGTTCTTGTTGATAGGTTTGCGCTAAGCCGCTAAGCGCACGAATCCGGGTCTCAGTGTGGACATCTCCCTCGGGTGTAAAGTCACTGATTGCCTTTTCATAGAGCCCGCGGGCAGTGAAGATGTTGTCGGTTTCCATATACCAATCAGCAAGCCTGAAGAGACCCGGCAGGATCTCGGGTGAGTCGGTACCGTATTTCCTGATATAGATTGAAAAGGCGTACTCATGCCGATCGTTAGCCGTCTCGAACTGTTCCTGTTCGTAGTAGGTTTCCGCCTCTCTATATAGGACGTCAACCTGAGCCAAGTCATGAAGCCCGAAATGGCGACGCTGAATCGCGCGCGCGTCGTCGTACGTCTCAAGTGCGGCTGCATAGAACTTAAGCGTGCGCAGAGCGTCGCCCTTCAACACGAGTGGTTCGATCAAGAGTTCGCTATTGCGACCGGCGGTCGCGATGACGTCCGTGATTTGCTCTTCAATCAACACGAGTGCCTCTTCAGGTTCACCCGTGGCGATCATGGACTCGAGAGATTCTGAGCTTGCTGGTGCAGAAGGCGAGGTTTCTGCAGCGAGTGAGAAACCCGATAGCGTCAATGCCAAAAAGGCAATGATTGCTAAAATCCTCTGAAGCGAACTAGGTGTCACTCTTGTCACTCTTGGTCGTTTCACTCCGCAAATGAAAATTCGCTGCGCGTTGTCTGCTCGCTTTTCGGCTGTTTGGCAAGTTGCTTGCGCGATATCTACGAAGCTTTCGTATATATGCGATTTTAGTTCAGAATTACCTTTGTAACTAACCATGTTACTGATTGAAATGAGTATCTCTAACTCAGCTTGCTGCGCAATATCGTGAAACCAGGCGAATTAACAGTTGATACGCGCGGTTTGTGGTGTCCAGAACCACTTATTATCGTACGTAATAGAGTTCGTGAGATGGAATCTGGCGAGGAACTCTCTATACAGGCTACAGATCCATCGACGCATCGTGACTTCACGAATTTCTGTCGCTTCATGGGTCACGAATTGGTGAAGGCAACCGAGATTGACGGTGTGTTTGAGTTCACGATTCGCAAGGGATGAACCAACGACTTTCACCGCTGTATTACTTCGCGTACGGTAGCAACATGAACCCTGACCGGGTTGCTCAGAGAAAACTCGATACGACAGGCAAACCGATCCCCGGTGTACTTCACAATTTCGATTTGCGTTTCAACAAGATGTCGCGCTATCGAAAAGGTGCTGCGAGTGCGAATGTCGTGCCTCTGTTTGGCGGTAGGGTCGCAGGAGTCCTATACCGGTTGAGTAGCTCGCAAGTCATCAAATCCATGGATGTATTCGAAAATTCCCCCGAGGACTATGCGCGCGAGGCAGTTTTCGTCCATGTGAGCCAGGATCCGGTACAAGACGGCGAGACAAGAGTCGTATCGGCGTGGACTTACGTCGCGAAACCCCACGCGATTGACGACACACTTCGACCGACACGCGAGTATGTGGGGCATCTTCTTGCGTCCCCATTTATGACTGCGAGTGAACGGGCTCGTCTTCTGAAGCTCGAATTCCATGACGACTGACCTTACG